>Ga0126377_10000025_pt1 | contig 62453 bp, 47 predicted proteins | sample PanSoiMetPlot_22_FD_92647 | JGI IMG/M metagenome (GOLD analysis project Ga0126377, IMG submission 92647) | Tropical forest soil microbial communities from Panama - MetaG Plot_22 | ecosystem: Environmental > Terrestrial > Soil > Tropical forest > Bulk soil | place: Panama | collected 2016-02-17 | reverse complement strand
CGCCGACGCCGAGTGTCGCCTGGCCGCGGGTCCAGTGGTGCCGGCGCTCCGATGACCGGGTGCGCCGGAACGTGCGATGGTCGGTGGGTGATGCGTTCCCTCGTTGCAGTCACAGTTCTGGCGGCGTGCGGCTCGTCGGAGCCGGCGCCGAGCTCGATGGCCGCGGGGCCGCCGGCGCGCGCGGCGGCGGCCCCGTCGGCGGCGCAGTCGGCGGCGTGGCGAATCCCGGAAGGCTGGAGGGGGGAGACCTTCGCGTTTCCGCTCGAGTTCGCGCCGTCGATCGCGCATCGGGGTGCGGAGGAGCTGCGCTTCCCGCCCGGCTTCCTCGAGCCCGGCAAGCCCGGCTACTGGTCGTACGCGTTCACCTGGCGCACCGAGGATGCCGCCCTGCTCGATGCGGCTCGGCTCGGCGGCGAGCTCACCGTCTACTTCAAGGGGCTCATCGCTGCCGTCGACGAGCAGCACCGCATCGACGCCGCGGCGCGCGAGTCGATCGCGGCGCGCGCCGAGCCGGACGGGCCGGGCCGCTGGAAGCTGAGCGCGCACGTGATCGATGCGTTCAAGACCGGCGCGCCGGTCGACCTCGTGGGCTGGGCCGAGCGCACGGCGTGCGAGCGCGGGGCGCTGTGGGTGTTCGTGCTCGCGCGCGCCGACAGTCCGCTGCGCGGCGAGCTCGACGCGCTCGCGCGCTCGGCCGCCTGCGGGGCGCCGCCGCGCGCGGGGTCCGCCGACTGACGCCGGGCGGCTACCGCTCGCCCCAGAAGTCGCGCATGACGTCGCGGGCGGCCGGGCTGAGGTTGGAGTCGCCGGTGAAGTAGCCGGCGGTCTCCTCGGCGAAGTTCTCGTAGGCGTCGCGGCGGGCGCGCTCGGTGACGAAGTCGTTGGCCGCGTGGGTGCGGAGGTACTCCTGCTTGACGATGTCGCGGTAGCCCGGTAGCGACTCCACCACCAGGTGGCCGACGATCTCGTGATCGATGACCCAGTCGCCGGTGACGCTGTTGCCGTAGCGCGAGATCGGGTGGCCGAGCAGCGCCTCCTCGGGGACGTAGGCCGCGCGCGCCGCCACGTCGTACTCGGCGGCGTCGCGCGGAAAATCCTTCGTGAAGGGGTGCGTGTTCCAGTCGGCGTCCGACAGGATGGTGATGCTCGCCATGTTGTGCCTGGCCAGGTTGGCGGCCTCGATGCCGCCCGGGTGCCTCTGCAGGGCGCGGTCGATGAGCGCGGCCGCGGCGATCACGCTCGAGAGCGAGATCGATGTGTCGGCGCGGACGATGCGCACGCCCTCGTACGAGAAGACCATCGTGCCCGGGCTGAAGTCGCCGCGGATGCGGGACATGTCGGGCCAGCTGCCGCGCCCGCGCTCTCCGGCGCCGCCGCCGTTACCGCCGCCGGTGCCGCGGTTGGCCGGGTTGCCGGCGCTGCTGCCGGTGTAGCCGTCCTGGCCGTAGCCTCCGTCGTTGTTGACCCCGCCGCTGGGCCCGTTCTCGGGGTTGTGGCCGCTCGGATCGCGATAGCAGATCGGGCTGTTCTCGACATAGGCGTAGCGGTCGAGCGCCTGCGGGTCGAACGCGGCCGGCACGCCGCTGTCGGGTGACAGGAAGCGGCCGATGACCGGGTCGTAGATGCGCGCCTTCATGTCGATGAGGCCGGTCTCGTCGTCGGTCGCGTGGTCGGTGAAGCGGACCGGATCGGCCAGCGCCCCCTCGGTCGCGGCCACCTCGCCGAGCGGCCGGTAGTCGTAGCGGCGCACGACCACGCCGCTGCCGTCGGTCACCAGGCGCACCGAGCCCAGGTGATCCTGGTGGAAGAAGTATTTCATCCCTGTCCCGACGCGCCGGGCGAGGCGCCGGCCGTCGGCGAAGATGTACTTGGTGACCGTGCCGCCCCGGCGCTCGGCCAGGCCCCCGAACGAGACGACCGCGCCGGATGGACCGCTCTTGATCACCCGCTCGCCGTCGGCGTCGTAGGCCAGGTCGATCGTCGCGGCGCGCTGCCCGCCCTGCCCGGCCTGGACGATCCGCGCCAGCCGGCCCTCCGCGTCCCAGGTGAGCGTGCGCCCGCCGCCGGAAAGGAGGTTCCCGTCGGCGTCGTAGCGGTAGTCGCCCGCCGCGGCGCCGGCCCCGGTCACGCGCGACACGGCGTGGGCGTGGGCCGCGTCCTGGTACTCGTACTGCCCCACCCGCGCGCTCGCGACCAGGCGGCCGTCGGCCTGGTACTGGAAGCTCTCCGCCTGCGAGCCGCCGACCTCGATCAGCCGGTGGAGCTCGTCGTGCTCGAAGGTGAGGTCGCTCGCGGCCAGCGCCGCGCCCGCGCCCGGCTGGCGGATCGCGAGCGCGTCGATGAGCCCGTCGGGGGCGTGGCCGTAGTCGGCGGTGTAGAGCGCCCCGCCCCCCTTCGCCACCTCGACGCGGGAGAGGCGGTGGCGATCCGCGTCGTAGGCGTACGACTCGGTGACGCCGCTGGCCAGCGCGGCCGAGACCAGCTGCCCGCGCGCGTCGTGGACGAGCGAGGTCGCGTAGCCGGACACGCTGGCCAGCGCGCCGGTCGAGTCGTACGCGTATGTCACGGTCTCGTCCGGGTACGCCACCTTGCTGAGCCGGCCGCCGGCGGTCGCGTCGTAGGTCATCGCGAAGGTCATGCAGGCCCCGTCGCGGCACAGGGTCTCCGACGTGACCCGCCCCGCGAAGTCGTAGGCCAGGCTGTCCTGGCCGCGCGGGAACCTGCGCGAGGTCACGCGCCCGACGCCGGCGCCGTGCCCGGCCTCGTCGTACGTCCACGAGATGCCGCCGCTCTTGCCGATCGGGCGCCCGAGCAGGTCGTAGGTCCACGCCGTGATCTGCCCGCGCGCGTCGGTGCGGGCAAGGACCCTCCCGGCCGCGTCGTAGGAGTAGGTCGCGCAGCCGCGATCCGGATCGCAGCCCCGCTCCATGCGCCCGAGCGAGTCGTGGATCGCGGTGCTCTCGTGTCCCGCGGGGTCGACGATGTCGACCAGGTGGCCCAGCGCGTCGTGGCGGTAGCGGGTCTCCTGCTCGCCGTCGCCCACCCGCTCGCGCACCGCGACCACGCGCCCGAGCGCATCGACCACGCGCGTGCGCTCGTGCCCGGCCTCGTCGCGGGCGCGCTCGCTGCCGACCGCGAAGCTGAACGTCGCCGCGCTGCCGTCGGCGTGCAGCACGCGGACGACGCGGCCGGCGCCGTCGCTGGTGAAGGCGTCGAAGCGCGGCGACTCGCCCGGGCCGAACCAGTCCGATCGGCGCGCGACGCGCGACGGGACATCGGGCGCGTAGACGGTCTGGCGCGCGATGTCCCCCTCGCGCGTCTCGAGGTAGGTCCGGCCCAGCCCGTCGACGTACGTGCGCGCCCACAGCCCGTCGGGCGTTCCGTCGGAGCGCACCGTCTCGATGCGCTGCTCGCCGGGGTCGCCGAAGCCGACGTAGCCGGTGGTCAGCGTCCCGCCGCCGGGGTAGGTCGTCCGCACCGGGCGGCCGAGCGGGTCGTGCTCGAACGCGGTGACCTGTCCGTTCGGATCGGTCTCGCGCGTGGCCCGCCCCAGCGCCGGGTCCCACTCGGTCGCCGAGCAGTGGCCGAGCCCGTCGCAGCGCGAGATCGGGAAGGCGCGGTAGGTGGCGTCCCACCCGGTCGTGGTGGTCGCGCCGACCGGATCGGTCTCCGCGGTCGGGTTGCCGGCCTGATCGAAGCTGCGCGCGATCGCCGCGTAGCCGCCGGTCGTGCTGTCCCACGCCCGCGTGCCGGTCTCGTCGCCTGCGGACGGCGCGCCGGTGTAGAGCGCGGCGCCGTCGCGGACGTGCTGGGTACGGGCGCGCAGCCGGTCCGGGGCGGCCCCGAGCCCGACGTACACGTTCTCGTAGGCCGGCCGCGCCACCACGAAGTCGCCGCGGTTGGCGACGTAGCCGATCTCGGTCGTGGTCTCGTCGCCCGGCGCGTCGAAGTCGCCGTGCTCGCGCACCTCGTGCAGGTCGCCGAACTCGTCGTAGCCGAACTGGGTGAGCCGGCGCCGGCAGCTGGTGCCGAGCTCGCACTCGAGGTGCCAGCGCTCGGTCAGGAGCGAGCGATAGGGCGCAGCCCCGGACTCGTCGTACACGTACGACTCGTAGCTGTAGATGCGCCCCTGGCCGTCGCGCAGCCAGCTCGCCTCCGGCTGGTTCTGGCAGCGAGCGTGCTGGTGATACACCGTCTCGCGCGCGGTGCCTGCCCCGTCGAGCACCTGCACCACCCTGCGAAACCCGAGGAAGCGCCGCTCCGGCGCCGACCACTTGCCGCCCGCGTAGCTGAAGGACGTGGTCGACGAGCTGCCGCGCCCGTCGCGCGCTGTGATCGCGGTGACGGTGTAGAGGAGCGGCGGGCCGTTCAGGTTCGGCCACGCCGACGACGGCCGGTAGGCGACCTCGACCCGGCCGCCGAGCGGGTTGTCGAGCTGGACCAGCGCATCGGCCGGCCGGTCGGCGGGGAGCGCCAGCGAGACCCGGTAGGTCTGGTCGGAGCCCCGGAACAGGAGATCGGCGCGGCCGTCGCCGTTCACGTCGCCGTACTGGACCTGGTCGTTGTCGTACGCCCCGGACCCGGTCGCCAGCAGGACCGCCGCCGCGAACCCGGTCCCGGTCGACAGGGCGACGCGGAGCTCCTGGCTGTCGCTCTGGACGGAGAGATCGGCGCGGCCGTCGCCGTTCACGTCCGCGAACCTGACCTGCCCCGGCCTGTAGCTGGTCGGCGCCTCCGATGACCAGGCGACCAGCGGCTCGAACCCGGCGCCGGTCGACAGCGCCACCTCGACCTCACCGGTCGACGTGCAGCGCTTGCACGTCGACGTCGTCACCATCCTGGCCTCGGCGTTGTCGCCTCCGCCACAGCTCTGGTTGGCGTAGGAGCAGCCGGTCTGCGCGACCAGCGCCTCGTCGGCGGCGCAGCCGCACGGCCCGCACGTGTTGCCGCACGAGTAGCAGGTCCGCGTGCGGACCGCGCAGTCGACCGGCCGGAAGGCCAGGTCGGCGGCGCCGTCTCCGTTGAAGTCGCCGAACTGGACCTGGCCGGCGCGGAAGTTGCCGGGCAGCGCGAGCCACCGGGCCGGCGCCGCGAAGCCGCTGCCGGTGGCCAGCGCGACCCAGACCGTGTTGTCGGATGACCGCCGGAACGTGAGGTCCGACTTGCCGTCGCCGTCGAGGTCGACCAGGCGGGTCTGGTCGGCGCCGGCCGTGCCGGTGTCGGCGATGGTCGCCCACACGGCGGAGGCGCCGAACCCGGTGCCGGTGGAGCGCGAGACCAGGAACGAGCCGCCCGAGCGGAACACGAGATCGGCGCGGCCGTCGCCGTCGACGTCGCCGTACTGGGCCTGGCCGGGAGCGAAGGCGCCGCCCGGGCTCGCCCACGAGGCGGCGGCGGCGAAGCTGGTGCCGGTCGACCGGCCGACCCAGATGGTGTTGTTGCTCTTGCGGAAGAGGAGATCGGCGCGCCCGTCGCCGTCGACGTCGCGGTAGTAGGCCTGATCGACCGCGTAGGCGCCGCCCAGCCCGCTCTGCCACAGGGACGGCGCCGCGAAGCCGTCGCCGCTGGCCAGCGCGAGCGCGACCCAGATGGTGTTGTCGGTCCGCCGGTGGACGGCGTCGAGCCGCCCATCGCCGTCGACATCGGCGAGCTGGGCCTGATCCTGGCGCCACGGCCCCGACTCGGTGCGCCACACCGCGGCGGCCGCGAGCGTGGGCGCGGCCCCCGCGTGCCCGAGCTGATGGGCGGGGAGCGCGGTGCCGGTCACGCTGCCGTCGCCGCCGACCTGGGCGTCCTGCCCGAACTGGCGCACGCCGGTGAGGATGGAGCGGCCGGTCTCGGGGCTGGTGGCGTAGTCGAGGGCGACCAGGCGAGCCAGGCTGCCGCCGACCCGCACCTCGATGCGGGCGAGGCGCTCGCCCATGGCGCCGATCGAGGCGCCGGTCGCGTAGGTGATGCGGTCCGGGCGCGCCTGGCGCACGAACGCCACCTGCGCGCCGTTGTAGGAGATGGCGTCCAGGTAGCAGCCGGTCGCGCCGCACGAGTGATCGTAGGTGACCCGGTTGCCGTGCCGGTCGGTGACGGTGTGGAGGGCCCAGCGGAAGGTGCCGCGCGGCGTGCTCTCGAGCGCGGTGTAGTCGGCGCGCACGCCGTTCTTCTCGACCACGGTCCAGGCGTCGCTCGCCGGATCGCGCGAGATGCGGCGGAAGCGGTCGAACTTCTCGCGGTGGGTGCCGCCCAGCCCGGCGTCGGCCACCAGCTCGACGCCGTCGAGCAGGAAGACGTCGCCGTCGGCGTAACGCGCAGCCCCGCGGCCAGGCGAGACGCGCGCGATCTGCGAGCTGCCGGACACGCCCCAGCCCACGCCGACCCAGCCGTTTCCCGCCGCCGAGTCGTAGACCAGCGCCAGGTCGGGCTCGAGGTCGTGGAACCGAGGCACCTCGATCCGGATCGACTGGTGAAAGCTGCCCCGGAAGCTGTCGACGTCGGGCCGCGGCGCGGCGTCGCCGCTGCTCTGCATCTCGGCCACCTGTGCGCGGGCCGCCGGCCCCGACAGCAGCAGGGCCGCGGCCGCGGCGATCGCGAGCGCGCGCGCCCTCCTCATCGCGCCGCCTCCAGCTCGCCGTCCGGCGCCGGGGGCGCGAACGGATCCGGCGGATGGGCGGCGCCGGGCGCGACGAGCACGGCGGTGAAGGCACCCGGCGGATCGGGATAGTCGTCGGGCAGCACGATGGCACCGGGCTGGCGCGGGTCGCCCGCCCCGTTCGCGTCCTCCAGATCGCCCGCGTCGCGCCCGAGGCACGAGAGCGCCAGGAACAGGGCCGCGAGGCCCATGCGCCGCCATCGCCGGGGGCCGGCCTTCGATCGAAGTGTCCGCGTCACGTCAGGCATCGCTCTCCCTCCGCTGCTCGTGGGCGAGTTGCCCTCGAGCAACCGGCGTGCCCCCATCGACGCCATGCGAATCGCCCGAACTCCCTCGCGCCGGGCCGCGCGGGTCGCCACGCGAGCGACGAAGGATGTCGCCGCCCGGGCGACTGACACCGTGGGCTGGTCTACGGCTGGAGCCGCGCGCGCAGGCCGGCCGCGACGTCGGGCCACTCGGCGTCGAGCAGCCGGAACCAGGCCGTGTCGCGGTTTCGCCCCTTGACGATGTAGTGCGCCTCCCGGATCCCCTCGAAGCGAAATCCGATGCGGAGCGCCGCGCGCCGGGACCGCTCGTTGAAGGCGTCACACTTCCACTCGAGCCGCCGGTAGCCGAGCGCGAAGGCGTGCGCGAGCATGAGGTAGGTGGCCTCGGTGCAGGCCCCTGTCCCCTGCGCCACCGGCGAGTACCAGATCGATCCGAGCTCGACCTTGAGGTGCTCGGGGCGATTGGCGATGAAGCAGGCGACTCCGATCGGGTGGGCGGTGGCGGCGTCGAGGACGCACAGCGCCAGCCCGTCCGGATGGTCGACCTGGACGCCGAGCCAGCCCGCGAGCGAGGCGGCGTCCGCGAACGGCCCGCCCGACATGTAGCGCCAGATGGCCGCGTCGGGGTCGTAGTCGCCGACCGCGCGGCCTCCGATCTCGATGGCGCGCCCGCACGAGACCGCGTGCAGCGCCTCTCCGTCGCGCGCGAGATCGAGCGGGCGCAGAAGGACCCGCGCCCCCGCCAGCTCCACCGGCGCCGGCTTGTACGGCAGCGCGTCGCGGCGGGCGAGCGCCGTCGCCGGCAGCAATTCTCCGACGCGGGCGGGCAGCTCTCTCATGGCGCGACAGTACGCGCGAACGGGGCGCGCGGCCACACGGCCGTCCCGCCAGCGATCGCTGCCGGCGCGGCGGCGCGAGACTACTGGCGCCGGCCGGGCAGCGCGTAGCGCACGCGGTAGATGTCGAGCTTCCCGGCGCTGGCCTCGGGGCGCTTGCTGGAGAAGTAGAGCGACCGGGGGTCGCGAGCGTCGATGGTCGGGGCGAGCGCGGCGCCGCCCGCGAGGTTGATGCCGTGCGGCAGCTCGGTGCCGGCGTCGTAGCCGCGGGGGCCGGGCGCCGAGTAGTACAGCCGGATCTCCTCGTTCTCGACGTCGTTCGAGCGCGAGAAGACGATCGAGGCTCCGTCGGCGAGGAAGGTGGCGTCGAACTCGTCCGCGCCGGGCGTGTTGACCGCGCCCGGCAGGGGCTGCGCCCTGGCGAACCCGCCGCCGCTGGCGCGCGCCACGAACAGGTCGTGCTTCGCCTTCGGCACGTTGCTCGCGAACATGAGCTGCGACCCGTCGGGCGACGGGGACGGCGCCCACTCGTCGCCGGGCGTGTTGATCTCGGGCCCCAGGTGCTCGACCGCGCCGAACCCGTCGCCGCTGACCGGCACGCGATAGATGTCGTCGCCGCCCGCGCCGCCGGGGCGGTTGGAGAAGAAGTAGACCAGCCGCCCGTCGCCGCTGAAGGCCGGGTCGAAGTCGTTGGCGTCGGAGTTGAATGGCGCGGGCTGCGGCTGGCTCCACCCTTCCTGCGTGCGCCGCGCCAGCCAGATGTTCCAGCCACCGGGCCCGGGGCGGTCGGTCGATCCCCAGAGGAGGAGCCGGCCGTCGGGGCTGGCCGCGAGGCGGATCTCGGTGTACTGGCTGGAGACGATCCCTCGAGCGACCAGCTCGGGGTCGCCGACGATCGAGATGCGCGGCGAGATGCGCGGCGGACCGGCGGACATCTCGCTGACCGGCGGCTGCGGCTGCGGCTGGGGGCGCGAGCAGGCCGCCAGCGCGGCGGCGACGAGGAGCGATTGCCTCACCCGCGAAGGAGACATCACGCCGTCGGCGCCTGTCCAGGGACCTGGCCGCCCGTCCCCTGCCCTGCGTTGACTGGCCTGATGGATGGAGCGGTGTGCGCGCCGGCGGCCGGGGCCACCGGCATGGGCACCTGTACTCGCGAACCTGGGCGATGGCCCAGTGCGCTAGGCTCCGGCCATGCCCGACGACGAGCGCATCATCGAGCTAGAGGTTCGCATCGCGCACCAGGACAAGGTCATCGCCGCGCTCGACGACGTCCTCAGGTCCTTCACCGCCAGGGTCGAGCGGCTCGAGCAGCAGCTCGATGCCCTGCGAAAGGCCGCCGGCGACCTCGAAGCCGTCGGCCCGCCCGACGAGCCGCCGCCGCACTACTGAAGTCGGTCATCCGAGGACGGCGGCGGGGGGTTGTAGGCGATCGCCAGGGCGATCGCGATCCCGACGATCGCGATGATCGCGGCGATGGAGAGAAGGATGCTGGCGCCGCCGGCGTGGGAGGGCGCCGCGTCGGCCAGGGAGACCAGGAAGTGTCGATGGTGCATGGCTTTGAGCCTTTCGCTCGTCCTCTTGTCCTGTTGGGAGGAAGAGCGGCTGCCCAGGTCGCACGGAAAATCGTATGGTCGGGCCATGGGGGAATGGCTCGACAGGCGGTTCGGGTATGGCGCCGCGGGGTCCTCGCTCCGCGTCGAGGTGCTGGGTGGGGCCACCACGTTCATGACGATGGCCTACATCCTGTTCGTGAACGGCGCGATCCTGGGCGGGGCCGGCCTCGACCCGGCACAGGTGCTGACCGCCACGGCGCTGGTCGCCGGCGTCATGACCATCGCGATGGGGGCGGCCACCAACTATCCCTTCGCGCTGGCCCCCGGCATGGGCATCAACGCCGCCGTGGCCGGCACCCTGGTGGCGGCCCAGGGGCTGAGCCCGGCCGAGGCGATGGGCGTCATCGTGGCCGAGGGCGCCGCCATCACCATCCTGGTCGCGATCGGCGTGCGCGAGGCGATCCTCGACGCCATCCCGCGCTCGCTCCAGCGCGCCATCGGCGCCGGCATCGGCCTCTTCCTCGCCGTCATCGGGCTGGCCGAGGGCGGGCTGGTCACGCGCGCCACCTCGCCCGGCGCCCTGCCGGTGGTGCAGCTGGGCGATCTCCGCTCGCCGCACACGGCGGTCTTTCTGGTCGGCCTGGTCCTGGCCCTCATCCTCAGCGTCAGGCGGGTGCGGGGCGCCCTCCTCATCGCCATCGCTGCGGCCACGGTGCTGGCGCTCGTCATCGGCGAGGCCCCGCCGCCGCGCGCGATCGTCACGCTCCCCGACTTCGGCCTGCTCGGCCACTTCTCCTTCGGCTTCGTCGCCAAGCTGGGCGCGCTGGGCGCGGTGCTCGCGGTCTTCACGCTCATGCTGTCGGACTTCTTCGACACCGTCGGGACGGCGGTGGGGCTCGGGGCCGAGGGCGGGTTCCTCGACGAGAACGGGCGGCTACCGCGCATGCGCCGCGTGCTGCTGGTCGACTCGCTGGCGGCGGCGGTCGGCGGCCTGGCCTCGACCTCGTCGGCCACGACCTACATCGAGTCGGCCTCGGGCATCGCCGACGGTGCGCGCACCGGGCTGGCCTCGCTGGTGACCGGGGGCCTGTTCCTGGTGGCGATGTTCATCGCGCCGCTCGCCGGGGTGGTGCCGGCCGAGGCCACCGCCAGCGCGCTGGTGGTGGTCGGCTTCCTCATGGCCGGCATGCTGGCAGAGATCGACTGGCGCGACGTCCCGCACGCGGCGGCCGCGTTCCTCACCGCGGTCGTGATGCCCTTCACCTGGTCGATCTCCAACGGCATCGGCGTGGGCGTCATCACCCACGTCATCCTCATGACGGTCGCGGGGCGCATCCGCGAGATCAACCCGCTCCTGTGGGTCGTGGCGGCCGCGTTCGCGGCCTACTTCGCGGCCGGCTGACGTTCCCGGCGGAAGGCGCCTCTGTCACAATCGCGCGCCATGGCGAGCGACCTTCCCTCGTCGGTCCCGGGCGTCGCCGACGTCGAGGTCGTGCGCGGGCCCGAGGCCGGAACCCGCGCGCCCGCCCTCCTGGTCGAGGTGCCCCACGGCGCCGAGCGGGCCGACTACGACGCGCTGCGGGCCGCGCTGGCCGGGCGGCTGCCGGCCGACCTGCACGAGTTCTTCTCGGTCAACACCGATGTGGGCGCCTGGCCGCTCGGGCGGCGCGTGGCCGAGGCGATCGTCGCCGCCGACCCGCGGCGCAGCGCCATCGCCATCCGCTGCCGCATCCCGCGCACCTTCATCGACTGCAACCGCATCGAGGGCGCGACCGAGGGCGACCTCAGGGCCGGCGGCATGACCGCGAGCGTGCCGGCCTACGTGAAGGACGACGGCGATCGCGCCCGCCTCCTGTCCCTGCACCGCCGCTACGTGGCGCTGGTCGAGGAGGCGCACGCGGCGCTCGACCCGGGCGGCTTCCTGCTCCTGCCCCACACCTACGGGCCGCGCACCCTGGGCATCGACGCCGTCGGCGACGACATCGTCGCCGAGCTGCGCCGGGCGCACGAGCCGGAGCGGGTCGAGACGTGGCCGCTGCGCCCCGAGGTCGACCTCATCACGCGCAGCCAGGACGGCGCGATCACGGCCGCGCTCGACGTCGCCGAGGAGGTGGCAGCCGGTTTCGGCGCGCTCGGCGTGGCCGTGGCCGAGAACGCCACCTATCACCTGCACCCCAGCACGCTGGCCCACCGGTGGGCGGCGCGCTTCCCCGGGCGCGTGTTCTGCCTCGAGGTGCGGCGCGATCTCCTGGTGCGGAGCTGGACCTGGAACGGAGAGAACCAGGTCGTGGCCGGTGCGATCGAGCGCTTCGCGGCGCCGATCGCGGCGTCGATCGACCGGTGGCTGCGGCGGTCCTACCCGTCGGACCCGACCGGCCGCTCCGGCGCGCCCGGCTGATCGGCCTTGCTCGGCTGATCCGGTGCCCCCGCCGGCGCGTCCGGCATCGTGTGAATCGTGCGGGTGGGGAAGGCGAACGAGGTCCCGGCCCGCTCGACCACACCGAGGAACGCGAGCAGCATCTCCTGGCGGATGAGCTGAAACTCGTCCCAGTCGGTCTGGAACCAGGCCATCACGTCGACGTGGAGGGCCCACTCGCCCAGCTCGGTGAACCGCACAGTGAGCGCGTCGGGCCAGACCTTGGGGTGCTCGCGCAGGGCTCGCTCCAGCCCGGCCAGCACCTCCCGCATCTGGTGCGCGCTGGTGCCGTAGACCAGTCCCAGCCTGCACGAGAGCCGCATGCGGTCGCGCGCGGCGAGGGACTCGAGCCGCATCTCGGCCAGCTTGCCGTTGGGGATGGTGATGATCGTGCGGTCGAGCGTGCGGATTCGCGTGGAGCGGAGCCCGATCAGCTCGACCGTGCCGACGAAGTCCTCGATGCGCACGGTGTCGCCCTCGCGGAACGGCTGATCGCCCCCGATGGCGAAGGCGCCGAACAGGTTCTCGAGCGACTTCTGCGCCGCGAGCGCCACCGCCAGGCCGCCGATGCCGAGCCCCGCCACCAGGCTGGCGACCGGATAGCCGAGCTCCGACAGGAGCGCGACCAGGGCGATGGCAAAGACGAGCACCTTGCCCACGCGCGCGCCGAGCGGCAAGAGCGAGCGCGAAGCCGGGTGCTGGCCCGCCCACGGCGACGCGGCGATCATCTGGCGCAGGACGTCGATCGACCGGGCCAGCGCCCAGAAGAAGGCGACGAAGAAGGCGGCGCGCAGGAGGCGATCGACCAGCTCCTGGGCCGGCTGGGACAGCGCGAGCCACGGAAACGCCACGTAGAGCAGCGCCAGGGTCCAGGCCAGGGTCAGAGGCCCGGGCACTCGCCGCAGCACCTCGTCGTCCCACGTGATGGCGGTCCGCGACGTGATGCGGGTGAGCACGCGCCGCGTCACCCGGCTCAGGAGCCAGCCGATGGCCCACGCGAACAGCAGCACGACCGGCAGGGCGAGCCACTGCCAGTAGAGCAGGCCTCCGGGACCCGAGCGGAGCAGCGGATCGGGCAGATGCTCCAGCACCCAGCGGTGGTCGAGGTGGCCGTACCACTCGTCGACGCGGTCCACCGTCGCGCGCGAGAAGACCCAGCGCGCACCGCCGGCGCTGTGGTGAACGATGCGGACCGGCTCGGGCTGGCTGGTCGGGTCCGGGCCGGGGATCCGCCCGATCTGGTCCATCGCGCGCGGCAGCCCATCGGCCGCGTTGCCGCCGGGAAGCGGCGAGAGGGCCTCGAGATCGATCCAGGCGTGGCGATCGAGTACGGCCTTGAGTCGCCTCACCAGCTCGGGCCCGCGCTCCGCCTGCTTGCGAGACAGGTCCAGGTAGCGCGCGGCCTGGTCGTACTTGCCCTCGGCGTAGAGGTCGAGGAACTGCGCCATCGAGCCGCGCGGCGAGTCCTGCGGCGCCGACTCCTCGTCCGCGGCCACGGCCGCGCCCGCGTCCTGCGCCGGCTGGGCCTGGGCCGTGGACCGGGGCTGGGCCTGCGCCCGGGCGGCGGGTCCTGCCGTCAGAGCAGCGGCCACCAGGCCGGCGAGGAGCGAGGCCCGGCCGCGAGGAGCGCCGCGGCGCCGCCCGGCCGGTGATTTCATGTCGCGCGACGTCATGCTGTCCCCACGGTATCGCGTCCGCCGCGCTCGCAGCGCGCTGACGAGACGTCTGGTGGCGATCTGCCGGGCGTACGCTGGCAGGGCCCCGGCGGCCTCGTGAGATGTGGGAAGGGTGCCCGGCGCGCGCGCACGGGCCGGGTGCGCCGGATCAGGCCGAGTCGCCCGCGCGCTGGAGCGCGGCCTCGAGATCGTCGGTGCTGGCGCTCGCGTCGGTGAAGGCCTGGCTGCCGATGTAGACGGTGGGGAGCGAGCGGATGCCGGCCTCGCGCGCGTCCTGGATGTCGGACTGGACGCGCGCGCTGGTCGCCGGATCGGCGACGTCGGTGCGGTAGCGGTCCAGATCGAGGCCGACCTCGGTGGCGATGCGCTCGCAGCCCTCGGGCGTGAGGTCCTCGACCGGCGCGGCGATGAGCGCCTCGGCCATCTCGTGGCCCTTGCCCTGCGCGTCGGCGCAGCACCACGCGATGGCGGCCGGCATGGCGCCCGGATGTTGAGGCAGCGGGACCATCTTGCGCACCACGCGCACCGGCCGGTCGATCCGCGCGAGCGCCTCGACCAGGCGGGGATGGAGCGCGCGGCAGTAGGGACACTCGAAGTCGACGAAGTCGACCACGACCACCTCGCCGGGGTGCTGCTCGCGCGCGACCACCTCGGGGAGGCCGGGTCGCGCGGGAGCCGGCGCCGCCCCGACCGGCGGCTCGGCCCGGTCCGGAGCCAGGCGGGCGATGGGCAGCAGGGCGGCGAGCGCGCCGAGCGCGGCGGTGGCCGTCATGCGGGCCCCACCGGCGCGCGGCCACGCGGCCGAGCCACCGGCGACCACCAGCCCGGCGAGCGCGATGGCCGAGAGATCGGCGATCACGCACAGGCGGCACCACTCGCCGATCACGAACGCCTGCAGCGCGAGCAGGCCGATCGCGACCGCTCCGCCGGCGAGGGCCGCGAGCCTGCGCGCGACCGCCAGCCGCGGACCGGCCGCGGACAGGGCCAGCGCCGCGGCGAAGAAGAGCAGGCCGAGGACCGGCATCGGGATGCCCAGGGGACGCGCCCACGCCGTGGCGCGCACCGCCGCGCAGCCCTCCGCCGCGCAGAAGGCCGGCACCGGCCGCATCGAGTCGACCAGCAGCGCCGCGCTCACGGCCATTCCGACCAGGGCGAGCACGGCGGCGAGCGGCGATGCGATGATCACCCGTCGCCGGACATGAGGGGCTGGCATACGGTCTGGCATAGCAGAAAAACCGCGGCCGGCCGCCGCGCCATTCCCGCGCCCGGCCGCGCGGCTCCTCATCCGGATCGGCCGGCGCTGCGCGCCGCGCGCGGCGATGTCCCACGTTGACGGCGCGCCTCGCTTCCGATGAAGTGGTCGCCAGGGGGAGGTGGGGGGATGCTGATCTCGCTGGTCAACCACAGCGCGCTGCCTGACCGCGAGGTCCAGGCCGCGATCCGGGCCATCAACCGGCAGATCGCCGATGACTTCGCGCCGCACTGGCACCGGAGCGGGCGACTGTGCCTCGGCGGCGCGCGCGCCGACGCCGTCATCCACCTCCACGGCGAGGTGGCGGTCGAGCAGGCGCTCGCCGCGCACGAGGCCGAGCATCCGGGTCTGCCGGGCGGCTTCGTGTTCGTCGATCTCTCGCGCGCGCTTGGCGAGCCGTGGACGGTGTCCCTGTCGCACGAGGCGCTGGAGCTGCTCGCCGATCCCGAGGCCAACCTGCTGGCTGCCGGCCCGCACCCGACCGCGCCCGACCGCCAGGTCTTCTTCTGGCACCAGGTATGCGACGCGGTCCAGTGCGAGCAGTACGACATCGACGGGATCGCGGTGTCCGACTTCGTCCTGCCGCGCTGGTTCGTCGCGCCCGCGCCCGCGCCCGCGCACGCGCACGCGCGCGACCGCGAGCGCTGCGACTTCGCGGGCGCGCGCGACGCGGCGGGGGCCGCGCTGCCGCCGTTCGGCCTCGCTGCCGGCGGCTACGCCGGCTTCTTCGATCCGTCGATCGGCGAGCACGACGTGGCGGTCGCCGACGAGCGGGCCGAGTCGCGCCGCCAGCTGCGGGCGCGCGCGGGCCTCGCTCGCCGCGCCCAGCGCTACCAGCGCCACCGCGCGCTGCCCGGTCAGCCGCCCGGCGCCGTCCGGCTGGAGGCCTTCGCGGTCCAGGCGGCCGCGGGCGACGATCCCGAGGCGGCCGTGCGGCGCGCCGCCGATCGCGTGCTGGGGCCGTCATGGCAGGTGCGGCGCCTCCTGCGCGAGTCGCTCACCTTCGAGGCCAGCCACCCGACGGTATCGCTCGATCCCGCGGACGCATGGGACCGCGCCTATCAGCTCGCGCGCGAGGATCGCATCGCCTCGGCCGAGCCGATGTTCGAGGTGCGCATGCGCGAGGGCGAGGCCGAGGCCGCGGCCGGCCCGCGGGCCGAGCGGGCCCTGCGCGCGCCCGCGTCGCGCGAGCTGGCCGCCTCGGGCGACTTCGAGTGGGCCATCAAGATGATCGACGCGCCGGAGGCCTGGGGCATGTTCGGGCCGCTCCACCGCCTGCCGGGCGAGGGCGTGGTCGTCGGCCACCCGGACACCGGCTACACCCGCCACCCCGAGATCTTCCCCGGCCGCATCCGCCTCGACGGGGCCTACGACTTCCTGCGCGACGACGGCGATCCGAGCGACGAGCTCGACGACAGCGGCGCCTTCGCCTCGCCCGGCCACGGCACCTCCACCTCGAGCGTCATCGCCAGCGACTTCGGATCGCAGCGCGCCGGCGGCCAGCCGTACGTCACCGGCGCCGCCCCGCGCGCGACGGTGGTTCCGCTCCGCGTGATGAAGTCGCCCGTCCTGTGGTCGACCCGCAACGTCACCCAGGCGATCGACCACGCCACCGCCATCGGCTGCCACGTCATCTCGATGAGCCTGGGCACCGGGCTCTGGTGGGAGGTCGACGCGCTTCGCGAGGCGATCCGCCGCGCGGTGCACCAGGGCGTCATCGTGGTCGCCGCCGCCGGCAACTACGTGGGCCCGGTGACCTGGCCCGGCCGCTTCGACGAGGTGGTGTGCGTGGCGGCATGCAACGCCGAGCGCAGGCCGTGGTTCCACTCGTGCGCCGGCTCGGCCGTCGACGTGACCGCGCCGGGCGAATCGGTGTGGCGCGCCTCCGCCTCGAAGGACAGGGCCGGCGCGGTCAAGTTCGGCGTGGCGCGCAGCGACGGCACGTCCTACTCGACCGCGCTGGTGGCGGGGGTCGCCGCCCTGTGGCTGTCGTATCACGGGCGCGACCAGCTCATCGCCGCGTTCGGCCGGGAGAACCTGTGCTCGCTGTTCCGCGCCGTGGCGCGCGCCTCGTGCATGCCGATGGTCGGGCTGCCCGACTGGCAGCAGCACGACTTCGGCGCCGGCATCATCAACGCGCACAAGGTGCTCCAGATCGACCCGCGCTCGCTGCATGCCGCCCCGCGCGGCGCGCGCGCGGCCGAGCTGACCCGCAAGGCGGCGGTCGATGGCACCGCGCAGTTCGTCCGCGAGCTCCAGCCCGACCGGCTGGCCGGCGCGCTCGGCGTGAGCGAGTCGAACCTGGCCCAGCTGCTCGCCGAGCGCGGCAAGGAGATCGCGCTCCGCCTGGCGACCGATCCCGCGCTGCGCCAGCCGGTCTCGGTGGCGCGCAGCGGCGCCGGCGGCGCGCCGGAGGCGACGGCGGCCTCGCTGAACGGCGCCTCGCGCGAGCTGCGCGCCGCGCTGGCCGCGGCCCGCCGGCCCGCGGCGGCGCCGGCCGCGCCGGCCGCGGCACGCCGGCACGCGGCGCCGGCCGCGCCGGTGCGCAACGGCCGCCGGAGCCGCGGCAGGCGCATCCGGCCGCGGCCCGAGGCGTGAGCGGCGCGCGCGAGGCCGCGCGGAGTAGACTCTCGCCCGCGTGATCGCGGTGACCGATGTCCACTACGCCGGAGCGCGCGCCACCGCCGCGGCGGTGGTCGCCGGCGCGTGGACCGACGCGCGCGCGCTGCTCGAGCGCGTGGTCGACAGCGCGGTGGCGGCCGAGTACGAGCCCGGCGCGCTCTACCGGCGCGAGCTGCCCCCGCTCCTGGCGGTGCTGGCCGCCCTGCCCGCCCCGCCCGACATCGTCGTGGTCGACGGCTTCGCGTGGCTCGCGCGCGAGCGGCCCGGCCTCGGCGTGCACCTGCACGGCGCGCTCGAGGGGCGCGCCGCGGTCGTCGGTGTGGCCAAGAGCCCGTTCGCCGGCGCAAGCGCCATCCCGGTGCGCCGCGGCTCCAGCGACCGGCCGCTCTGGGTCACCGCCATCGGCATCGACGCGCGCGAGGCGGCCGCGCAGGTCGCGGCCATGCACGGAACCAACCGCCTGCCCACCCTGCTGGTGCGCGCCGATCACCTGGCCCGCGGCCTGACGACGTGATCCTCCCGTACCCGGCCAGCCTTCACTCGCGCGGCGAGAGCCGGCCGTCGACCAGGCGCCAGGGCGACTTCGTGGCCACCGCGGCCTCGACCTGGGCCGGCGTGCGAGGATCGAGCTCGACGTTCCAGAGGAGCACGTAGCCGGGACCGGCCGACAGGAGGCGCCTGCCGTCGGGGCTCCACGCCACCGTCTGCATCGGCCCGGCGCCGAACGACGGCAGCCAGGCCTCGGTGCGCCCCTCGATGGAGCGCAGCTCGTCGCCCGTCGTCGCGTCCCACACGATCGTCCTGCCGTCCTCGTCGGAGGTGGCGACCAGGCTGCCGTCGGGGCTGAAGCTCGCGGACTGGACCAGCTGACCGTGTCCCCCCAGCGCGGTCACCTGCGCCCCGGTCGCCGCGTCCCAGATGCGCGGCACGTTCTCCCCGGACTTGCCGGCGGTGATGATCCTGCGACCGTCGGGCGAGTAGGCGACCACGGTCGTGATGCTGCGCGGCAGCTCGCGGAGGAGACGCCCGGTCGACGCGTCCCACAGGCGCGCCGGCGCCACGTGGCTGCCGGTCAGGAGCCGCGAGCCGTCGGGGCTGAACGCGACCGCCAGGAGCGGCCGCCCGTCCGGTTCGCGGATCGCCGGCCCGATGCGGGCGCCGTCGCTGGTCGACCAGAGGTACACGCGGCCTCGCCCCGAAGCCGCCGCCAGGCGCGCGCCGTCCGGGCTGAACGACAGGTCGGTGATGGGCTCGCCGCCCGCGTCGAGCACGAGGTCCACGCGCCCCGTTCTCGCGTTCAGGACGCGCGGCGCGCCGTCGCGGCCCACGAGCGCGACCCGCGCTCCATCGCCGGTGACGGCGAGATGGCCGGCCGGGTTCCAGGCCAGCGGGCGCGAGCTCTCCAGCCGCCCGCCCCGCGCGTCCCAGATGCGCAGGTGCCCGCGCCCGCCCTCGTCCGCGTCCGCGGTGACGATGCGCGCGCCGCCCGCGGCATAGCGGCCGAGCACGCGGCCGCGATGACCGGGCAGCGGGTGCGCCCAGCGATCGCGCGGCAGGTCCCAGATCTGCACCTGACCGTGCAGCCCCGCGGTGACCAGCCGCGAGGCCCGGTGGGCGGTGGCCATGGACATGCTGCCCGGCAGCGCCCGCAGATCGAGGCTGGCCAGCCGGACGGTGGAGCTCGCGTCCCACAGGTGGACCGCCTCGCTGTCGGCGCTGACGATGGTCGATCCATCGCCCGTGAAGAGCGCCCGCAGCACCTTGCCGGCGAGCGGCCGGAGGTCGCCGCGCGGTCGACCGGTCGCCACGTCCCATATGCGGACCGATCGATCGGCCATGGTGGCAAGCACGCTCGTCGCGTCGGGGCTGAACGCCACCTCCTGCACGTCGTCGCCCGGGACCGGGAGGTGGCGAATCGCCCGTGTGGACGAGGAGGCCAGGAGGAGCTCCGCGGCGCCTCGCGCCGCCACCCACGCGCCGTCCGCGCTCATCGCGACGCTGTAGATGGTGGGCCGCGGCGCCGCCGCGAACGAGAAGCGCCGCACCGGCGGGCGGGCAGCCTCCCACACGTCGACCCGCCCGGCGTGGTCGATGCTCGCCGCGAAGCGCCCGTCGCGAGACCAGCTGACCCAGTCCGCGTCCTCGCCCACCGGCACGCGGAGGAGCTCGTGCCCGGTGGCGGCATCCACGACGCCGGCCGGCGAGCCGCCGGCCACCTCCATGTAGAGGAGGATCTGGCCGGGGCCGCCGTGCTGGGCCGCCACCGCGCCGAAGGGCAGCGCCACGCGGCGCCGGAGCGCGCCGGACCGCGCGTCCCAGAAGCCCAGGACGCCGTGCTGGCCGGTCACCAGCTCGTCGTCGTCGTCGCTCATCGACACCGAGTAGGTGCGTCCGCGCTGCTCCTGCGGGTCGACCCCGGCCGGCGTGGACGCGAACGTCGCGGTCAGGCTGTCGAGCGCGCGCAGCGACTCGGTCACCAGCCAGCGAACGCGCAGGTTGCCCGGCGCGCGCCGGTAGGCCTCGGCCAGGATCGGCGCCGCGCGGAACGGGTGACCGGCCGACAGCTCGGCGCGCCCCTGCTGCTCGAGGAGCGCGATGGTCTGCCGGTCGGCGCGGTCGCGCTCCGACTCGGCGGCGGCGCGCGCGCCGTCCGCCGCGATGCGCGACTGGTCGGCCACCTGGCGCGCGCGCTCGGCCTCGTCGCGCAGACGCTGCTCGCGCGCCGCGGACAGCGCGCTCGCCGCCAGGAGCGCGACCAGCAGCGCGGCCGCCGCGTGGACCAGCTTGCGGTGCGATCCGAGCCAGCGGCCGACCCGTTCGCCCTGGCTGTAGCCGTGGGCCTCGACCCGCTCACCGGCGAGGAAGCGGCGCAGATCGTCGCCCAGCTCCCGCGCGCTGGCGTAGCGGTCCCACGGCGAGACCGCCATGGCGCGCTTCGCGATCGATCGGAGCGGGCGCGGCATCCGGCGCGAGGCGTCGCGAGGCCGGGGCTCGATCGCGCCGGCCGCCGTCGGCCCGCCGGGCGCATCGCGCGGCGGCGCGTCGCTCGCCGCATGCCCGGCCGCGCGCCCCTCGAGCACGTCGCGCAGGATCGCGCCCAGCGCGTAGACGTCGGTCCGCTCGCTCACCTCGCCGCCCAGCGCTTGCTCCGGCGCCATGTAGTCCGGCGTGCCGAGGACCGCGCCGGGCCTCGTGAGGTCCGCCGCCACCGGCGCGCCCTCGGCGCCGACGCCGGCCGCGGCCTGATCGTCCTCGGCATCGGCGACGTACCTGGCCAGCCCCCAGTCGATCACGATGGTCTCGCCGTAGTCGCCGACGATGACGTTGCTCGGCTTGAGGTCGCGGTGGATCACCCCGCGATCGTGGGCGTACGCGATGGCGTCGGCCACCGCGACGACGCGCTCGACCAGGGCCAGGCGCGCCGGCGGCGCCGCGGCCTCTTCGATCAGCTGCTTGAGCGGCCGGCCCGACACCAGCTTCATCGAGTAGTAGGGGGTGCCGTCGGGCCAGCGCCCTGCCTCGTGGACCGGCACGATGTTCGGGTGCTCGAGGCGCGCGGTGATGATCGCCTCGCGCACGAAGCGCGCCTCCGCGCTGGGCGTCCGGTGGATCAGCTCCTTGAGCGCCACGTGGCGGCCGAGCTCACCATCGCTGGCGCGCAGGACCCGGCCGACTCCCCCGCGGCCGTGCTCGGAGATGACCCGGTAGCGCCCCGGCTCCCGCGCCACGAGCGCCGGCACCGGGCCGGCGTCGTCGGCCGGGTCGTCCGGCTCGGCGCCGTCGGAGAGCATCTCCACCGGCGCGCCGGGGCTGACCGTCGGCGCGCGCGAGTATGTCCTCGACTGGGGCTTCATTCACGTCCGGCAATCACGTCCACACGACCCGTTTCGACCCGCTGCTCCTCCTCGCCGCCTCCTCGCCGCCTCGTCGCCGCCTCCTCGCCGCTCAGTGTCTGACCGCGTCGAGCTCCACCTGGTAGCGATGGGCGAGCCGGCGCACGTGAGAGCGCGAGGTGCCGAGCGCACGGGCCATCGCGCTCACGTTGCCGCTGTGCTGGTGGGCGAGCGTGACGAAGCGCTCCCGCTCGCGCAGCGCCGGGATCGAGGCGGCGTCCTCGAACGCGGCGCGCACGTCCTCCGGGAGGTGGACCGGCGCGATCTCGTCGCTGCCGGCGACCGCGAGCGCTGCCGCGAGGGTGTGCTCCAGCTCGCGCACGTTGAGCGGCCAGTCGTAGAGGAGGAGCGCCCGCGCGACCGCGCGGCTGAAGGTCACGCCGCCGGCCCGCGCCCCGGCCACGCGCGGAAGCAGGTCTGCGACCAGGAGCCCCAGGTCCTCGCGCCGCTCGCGCAGCGGCGGCAGGGTGAGCGCGAAGCCGCGCAGCCGCGCGTAGAGGTCCTTGCGGAAGCGGCGCGCCGACACCCGCTCGGCCAGGTTCTGGTGAGTGGCCGCCACCACCCGGATGTCGACCGGCACCGCCCTGGTCGCGCCCAGCGGGATGAGCTCGCGCTCCTGCAGGACGCGCAGGAGCACCGCCTGCGACGCCTCTGGCAGCTCGGCGATCTCGTCGAGGAACAGCGTGCCCCGGTTCGCCTCCTGCACCAGGCCGACCCGATCGGCGTCGGCCCCGGAGAAGGCCCCCTTGCGCGCGCCGAACAGCTCGCTCGCCACCAGGGTCTCGGGCAGCCCGCCGCAGTTCACCGCCACGAACGGCCCCGCGCGCCGAGAAAGCGCGTGCACCGCGCGCGCCGCCATCTCCTTGCCGGTGCCGGTCTCGCCGAGCAGCAGCACCGGCAGGGGCGAGGCGGCGACGCGCGCGAGCAGCTCGAACGATCGGGCCAGCGGCTCGGACAGGGTGCGGGTGCCGAGCGGCCGGGTGGCCAGCAGCGCGGCGTCCACATCGCTCTCGCCCCGGCACAGCAGGCAGAACGTCGTCCCGATCTCGACGACGTCGCGCTCGGACATGCGCGAGCGCGCGGCCACCCGGCCGTTGACCAGCGTGCCGTTCTTCGACCGCGCGTCCTCGACGACCCACTCGCCGCCGACGCGGCGCAGGCGCGCGTGCACCGCCGACACCGACGCGTCGGGGAGCGCCACCACCGCGGTCCGCTCGACGCGGCGCACCGAGCGCGGCGCGCCGCGGCCGATCACCACCTCGTCGATCCCGGCCAGCGAGACCCGCCAGGGGTGCTCGTGCGGCCGCGCGCAGTCGATCGCGAACACCAGGCACTCTCCCACCTCTCCCGACGCGCCCGAGCTCTCGTCGTGGATCGACAGCGTATCGCTCGCGACCACGGCGGCATCATAGCCGCCCATCCAGCGGCGGGATGTGAGCGATCGCGCTGGACATCGCGCGGCCGGTCGCGCGCCGGCGGTCGCGCGCGCGGCGTCAGGTCCACCCCCTGGACCAGCTGGTCCACCTGCACGCCGCCCAAGCCTGCCAAAGTCGTTCGCCGTCCGCCTGGCATTCAGCTTGCCCGGTGACGCGGCGATGTCCGCGCGTCGAGACCCATCTCCCGCCGACCTGGCGAGCGGCGAACGCGCTGCCCTGGTCGAGCAGCACCTCACCCTCGTCCGCCACCTGGCGGGCCGCATGGTCGCCGCAGCGTTCCCCTACCTCGAGGTCGAGGACCTGGTGGCCGTCGGCGTCGAGGCGCTCCTGCGCGCGTCGTCGCGCTACGACCACGGCCGCGGCGTTCCGTTCGCCACCTTCGCCTATCCGCGCGTGCGCGGGGCCATGTGGGAGAGCATCGGCGCGGTCGGGCCGTTCTCGCGCGGCATCTCCCGCCGGCGCGCCGGCCGGCCCGCGCAGCGCGCCTCGCCCCTCTTGCGCGGACTCGACGAGCTGCACGGCGATCCGCTGGCCGCCTGCATCGACGCCGCCGATCGCATCCACCTCGCCATCGACACGGCGCGCCTCTGCCCGCAGCTGCGCGAGGCGGTCGACGCGCTGGACGAGCGCGACCGGCAGATCATCGAGCGGCACTACTTCGCCGGCGAGTCGCTGCTCGAGATCGGCCGCGACATGGGACGCTCGCGGTCGTGGGCCAGCCGCGCCCACTCGTGCGCGCTCGCCCGGCTGCGCGCCGCGCTCGAGCCGGCTGCGCTACACCCGGCCCGGCCGGCGATGGCGACGGCGGCGCCGAGCTGACCGGCGATGTATCATCTGCCGACATGTCTCTTCAGCCGCTCGCGCAGTGCCTGGATCGGCCCGAGGCGCGAGCGGCGTGGCTCCGTCTGCTCGACAGCCGGCCGGACAGCCGGATCGAGTGCCACCCGGACCTGGTCGCCGCCGCCACCCCGCCCGGCGCCACCGCCCTGATCTACCGCGACGGCGGCGCGGCGCCCGAAGTGAACGCGCTGGCCGCGCTCATCCCCAAGCGGGTACGGGTCGTGCGCGCCACCGTGGTCGACCACCTGTTCTCGCTGTCGGGCTACCGCCTGGTCGCCGACCACGTGCTCGGCGCCGAGGGCGGCGAGGCGCTGACCCGGTTCCTCGACGAGGCGATCGAGCTCATCGACTCCGGCCGCGCCGACTGCCTCTACTTCGATGATCTCGAGGTCGGCTCGGAGTTGTGGCGCGCCCTCGAGGCGGCCGAGCGCGACCAGCGGCTCGCGCGCTACCTGCCCAGCGGCAGCCAGCCGCACTGGTGGATCGACTTCCCCGATCCTCCGGCCGACTACTGGAAGAAGTTCTCGGGCAAGACCCGCAACACCATGCGCCGCAAGCTCAAGAACCTCGAGCACACCGTCGCCAAGGTCACCCGCCCGGACGACGTGCCGGAGTTCCTGCGCAAGGCGAGCCACATCTCCCGCCGCTCGTGGCAGGGCCGGCGGCTCGGCCTGCGCGTGGCCGACAGCGCCGAGGAGCGGCGCTACCACCAGCTCCTGGCCGAGCACGGCTGCCTTCGCAGCTACGTGCTCGACACACCGACCGGCCCGGTCGCGTTCCTGCGCGGCATCCAGACCGGCGACTCGTACCTGTACGACGAGGTCGGGTTCGACAGCGAGCTCGCCAAGCTCTCGCCCGGCGCGATCCTCTTCCACCACGCGATCGACGACCTCATCGCGCGCGACTGTCCGCGCCGGCTCGACTTCGGGGTCGGCGACGCCCAGCACAAGCAGCAGTTCGGCAACCGCCAGACCGAGAGCGGCCCGATCGTGGCGGTCGCGCGCCGCCTGCGCCCGCGCACCGCGCTCCTGGTCGAGGAGCTGCGGCGCGGCGCCGAGCAGCAGGCCCGCGCGCTCCTGCGCCGAACCGGCCTCTACGAGCGAATGCGCCGCCTCTACCGCGGCCGCGCCTGAGCCCGAGCAACGCGAGCGCCGGTGTGTGGAAACCGGCGAGCCGGAGAATCGGACCGAGATCCCGAGCGCCATGCCTCGGCGCGTCATGAGAAGCCGCCAGCTTGCCGCCCCGAACGGCGCCGGGATTTGTTATGAGCCTCGCATGACGAGAGCGACTCCCCTCCTGCTCCTCGCGACGTCGGCTGTTCTCGGAGCAGCCTGCGGCAGCACCGCGAAGTCCGAGACCGCCGGGCCAGGCGACGTCGCCGCCGCCCCGCCCGCCGCGGCCGATCCGCACCTCGCCTCGCGCGAGAAGTGGGACAACCCGGGCGGCATGTGGATGCCGCGCCAGATGGTCGACAACGCCAGGCGGCTGGGCGACCTCGGCCTCCAGATCGAGCCCGCCGCGCTGTCGGATCCGACCAAGCCGCCGCTGTCCGCGGTCGTCTCGCTGGGCGGCTGCACCGCGTCGTTCGTCTCGCCCGAGGGCCTCGTCATCACCAACCACCACTGCGTGCAGGCCGCGCTGCAGCTCAACTCGACCGCCGACGAGAACCTGGTCGAGGAGGGGTTCCTGGCCAGGACGCACGCGGACGAGCGCTGGGCGGGACCGGCTCAGCGCCTCCGGGTGGCTCAGAAGATCAGCGACGTCACCCAGGCCATGAGCGCGGGGCTGGCCGAGATCGGCGATCCGGGCAAGCGCGACGAGGAGGTCGACCGGCGCGAGAAGAAGATCATCGCCGACTGCGAGCAGGGCCGACCCGGCGTCCGCTGCGACGTGCGCGGCTTCTTCGGGGGCAAGGAGTGGCAGCTGACCGAGTTCCTCGAGCTCCGCGACATCCGCCTGGTGTACTCCCCGCACCGCGCGATCGGCAACTACGGCGGCGAGATCGACAACTGGGCCTGGCCGCGCCACACCGGGGACTTCTCCTTCTACCGGGCCTACGTCGGCAAGGATGGCAAGCCGGCCGACCACGCCGACGACAATGTGCCCTATCGGCCGACCAGCTACCTCAAGATCAATCCGCGCGGGGTCGCCGACCACGACCTGGTGTTCGTGACCGGCTATCCCGGGCGGACCAACCGCTACATGACCGCGTCCGAGCTGCGTCACGGCGCCGAGTGGACCTACCCGCACTACATCGCCAAGGCCAAGGAGCGCATGGCGGCGCTGGCCGAGCTGCAGAAGCAGACCGGCGAGACCGCGATCAAGGCGGGCGTCGCGCGCCAGTTCACGCAGAACGGGCTGGAGAAGTACGAGGGCATCGCCGAGGGCATCGCCGTGCACGGCATGCTGCGGACCAAGGACCGCGCGGACAAGGAGTTCCGCGCCTGGGCGGCCGCCGACGCGTCGCGCAAGCGCTTCGCCGACGCGCAGGACGCCATCGAGGCCCGCCTGGCCGCCAAGTGGAAGCAGGACGCCGAGGAGGAGACCTGGAACGACGCGGTGGCCGGCTCCGGCCTGCTCGACCAGGCCATCACGCTGGTCAGGTGGGCCCACGAGCAGCAGAAGAAGGACGCCGATCGCGAGCTCGGCTATCAGGAGCGCGATCGCTCCATCGCCATCGGCCGGCAGAAGGTGTTCGCCAAGCGCTACGACCCCGCCATCGACCGCGCGCTGTGGAAGCTCGCCCTCACCCGCGCGGCGGCCGATGCCGGCTCGAAGAGCTGGCTGGGCCCCCTGCTCGGCATCAAGGGAGACCGCCCGGTCGACGACGCCGCCATCGACAAGGCGCTCGAGCGCATCTACTCGCGCACCAAGCTGGCCGGTGAGGCCGAGCGCATGAAGCTGATGACCAGCACCCCGGCCCAGCTCGCCCGCTCGAAGGACCCGTTCGTGGTGGCCGCGCTGCAGCTGTTCCCGCGGGTGGAGGCGATCCGCAAGCGCGAGAAGGCGCTCGACGGCGAGATGCTGCTCCTGCGCCCGGTCTACATGGAGGGGCTGCAACAGCGCGCCGGCGGCCTGCTCGCGCCGGACGCCAACGGCAGCCTCCGCATCTCCTACGGCACCGTGCGCGGCTACCGGCCGGCGGCGGGCAAGGACGTCTACGCGCCGTTCACCACGGCCGCGCAGATCCCGCACAAGAACACCGGCAAGAAGCCGTACGACGCGCCCAGGAAGCTGCTCGACGCCATCGCGGCCGGCAAGTGGGGCGCGTACGAGGCGCCCGGCCTGGGCTCGGTGCCGATCGCGTTTCTCAGCGACCTCGACATCACCGGCGGCAACTCCGGCTCACCGGTGCTCGACGCCCACGGCGACCTGATCGGGCTCGCGTTCGACGGCAACTACGAGGGGCTGGCGTCCGACGTGGTGTTCCACGGAGAGACCACGCGCACCATCACCGTCGACGTGCGATACGTCCTGTGGGTCGCCGACGCGGTCGATCAGGCCGACCACATCGTGCGCGAGCTCGGCGTGGAGCCCGCTCTGTAGATTTCCACCGCGGGTCCGAGTGCGAACCCATTGCGGGTGAAACCCGCAATGGACGCACTGATTGCGCGGTCGACTCGGACGCGCTCAGGCCGCGGCGAGGAGCGCCGAGACCGGCGCCGCGTCGAGCCCCTCGCGATCCAGGACGTCGAGGATCTCGCGCACATCCATGGCGCACTGGGGGTTGTCATCGTGCAGCAGCACGATGTCGCCGCCGCGGATGCGGTCGAACGAGTCGTGGCTCCCGGGCGGCGTCTTGCGCTCGTGGCGAAGTGAGTCGCGCGCATCGACCGACCACAGCACGACCGACATGCGGTTGAGCGCCATCCAGAGCCCGGTGGCGGGCTCCAGGATGCCGTGAGGCGGGCGAAACAGCGATGACCTCACGCCAAAACGGGAGACGATCTCGAGGGTTCGCCGCGTCTGCGAGCTCATGTCGGCGAGCTTGTGGTTGTACCCGTGGATGCCGATCTCGTGGCCGGCGTCGACGATGTCCTGGAATACCCGCGGATTCCGCTCGATCGCCTGGCCGAGCACGAAGAACGTCGAGCGCACCGACTTGGACTCCAGCACGTCGAGCACCTCTCGCGTGTGGATCGGATCCGGTCCGTCATCGAAGGTCAACGCGACCTTGCGACCGCGCCGATCGGAACGCCAGCACACCACTCGCCGGACCGGCGAGTAGCTACAGAACTCCGCCACGAGGCCCTTCGCGAGCCACTTGAGCAGCTGCAACTTGCCGCTCTCCACACACTCGTCCCCTGCCATCCACACCTCCGCGGGAGGAATGCATTGCAGCTCGAGTGCCAGGTCACATGGACCCGCGGGGGCGACGTTGTAGCGCGTCGCGTCGCAGCACCCATCACGTGCCGGTCGCGCGATTGTGGACCGCGAGTCGACGCCAGCCGTGGACTGGTCGTCGACTCGCGAGGCCGGTTTCGAGCGTTTGCTTGACTCCGACCGGCCGTTGCGGCAACGCTGACAGCGGGGGGTGTTGGACCGTACTACCAGTCGTCTGGTAGCGGGCCTGGTCGTGGTCGGCGGGGTCTCGCTCGCTCATTCTCGGTCCGGGCACGCACAGATTGCGCCCGAGGATCCGCAGGAAGCGGCGGAGGACACATCTCTGCCCTCCATCGCGATTCACGGCTTCGTCAGTCAGGGCGCCTTCCTGTCGACGGACAACGACTACCTCGGCCACTCGGAGCGCGGCAGCGTCGAGTTCCTCGAGGCGGCGGTCAATGTCCAGACGCAGCTCACCGACAAGCTGCGTGTGGGAGCCCAGCTCTTCACCCGAGATCTGGGCCCCATCGGAAACTACGCCATGGTGCTCGACTGGGCCTACCTCGACTACCGGTGGCGCGACTGGCTCGGCCTGCGCGCCGGCCGCATCAAGATGCCGTTCGGGCTCTACAACGAGTTCGCCGACGTCGACGCCGCCCGGCTGCCGATCCTCTTGCCGCAGAGCGTCTACTCGATCGTCGACCGCGACTTCCTGCTCGCCCAGACCGGCACCGCGATCTACGGCAGCACGCCGCTCACCGTCGCCGGAGGCATCGACTACCAGGCCTTCGGCGGGACCGTCTTCGTCGACGCCAACTCGTCCGCCCTCGTCGTGAACGGGCCGGTCGAGCTCGACAGCGTCGACACCAAGTACGCGGCCGGCGGTCAGCTGTTCTGGCGAGCTCCGCTGCCGGGGCTCCGCCTCGGCGGAAGCTATCTCCGCACCAACCTCGACTTCCACTTCAGCACCGACGCGGCGACCGCCGCGGCGCTGGTCGCCACCGGGATGGTCCCACCCGACTTCGACGGGACCTTCACCTACGACTATCGCAACATCAACCTGGCCGTCGGCTCGGTCGAGCTCGCGCGCGGCGACTGGCTGCTGAGCGCCGAGTACAGCCGCTGGATGTTCGACGTCGTCAACTCGGTGCCCATGCTCCTGCCGGAGATCGAGGTGGACAGCGAGCGCTTCTACGGGATGCTCGCCTATCGCCTGACCGACCAGCTCGAGGCCGGCACCTACTACTCGGTGGTCTTCGCCGACGCCGGCGACCGCGACGGCAAGAGCGATCGCTTCACCGAGTCGCACCGCGCGTACCAGAAGGACCTGGCCGTGAGCACGCGGTTCGACGTCAACGACTTCTGGCTGTGGAAGCTGGAGGCGCACTACATGGACGGGACCGCCGAGGTGCTCGACCCGGATCCCATGGATCACGACGACCTGGCCCGCCACTGGGGCTTCTTCCTGGTCAAGACGACCGTGACCTTCTAGCGATCCCAACTGGGCGAGAGCCAGCACCATGAGGACCGGGGCGATGACGGGCGCGGCCAGGATCGGCATGCTGATGTCGCTCCTCCTCGCCGCCCAGCTCGCCGACCGGCCCGACGGTCACGCCTCGACCGTGCGCGAAGCGCGGGACGACGACTTCCGCGTCATCGTCAACCCGGCCAACCGGGCGCGCGCGCTCAGCCGCGGCTTCGTGCGCGGCGCCTACCTCAAGAAGGCCACCGCCTGGGACGACGGCGAGGCCATCCACCCGGTCGGCCTGAGCAAGCGCTTCGCCGCGCGCGAGCGCTTCGCGCGCGAGGTGCTCAACAAGACGCCGTCCCAGCTGCGCGCCTACTGGAACCAGCAGATCTTCTCCGGCAAGGGCGTGCCTCCGCCCGAGCTCGATTCGGAGGCCGCCGTCATCGCCTACGTCCTTCACCACCGCGGCGCGGTCGGCTACCTGCCGGCCAGCGTCGATCCGGCGGGCGCTGCGGTGGTGGCGCTCGAATAGCCGCGCATGCTCGAGGCGCTCAAGTTCCGGCATCGCGTCCTGCTGCTGGTCGCCCTGCCCGCCCTCGCCCTGACCACCGTGACCGGGACGGCCCTCATCCTGGGCCGGCGCGGGGTCGAGGAGATCTCCGGCATCGAGACCCGCTACGTGCCGCTGCTCGAGCTCAACCGAGATCTGGTGTCGACCTTCACGCGCATCGCCCGCGCACTCGAGGACGCCGCCGCCGCCGCCGAGGAGAGCGGCCTCGGCGAGGCGGACGCGCTGCGCGACCGCTTCGTTGCCGCGCTCACGGCCGGCCATGCCCACATCGCCGACAACGGGGGCGACCCGCCGCTCCTGCGCCGCGAGTTCCTCGCCTACTACGCCCTCGCGCGCGACCTGGCCCGCCAGCTCATCGCGGGCCAGACCGGCGAGCAGCTGCTCGACAAGGCGCAGGCGATGCACGCGGCCAAGGAGCGCTTCGCCGCCGAGCTCGACGTCAACACCACGCCGGATCGCGCGCGGGTGGCGGCGGCCTTCGACTCGGCGCGCGCGGCCCACGCCGAGGCGCTCGAGGTCGACCTGGTGGTGGCCGCCGTGGCCTTCGGGCTCATGCTGCTCCTGTCCTGGTGGATCGTCCGCGGGGCCGTGAGCTCGCTGCGCGCGGTCTCGAGCGGGGTCGAGCGGCTGGCGCGGGGCAACTTCAGCCAGGAGATCGAGATCGCGGCGCGCGACGAGTTCGGCGATCTGGCCCGCGAGGCCAACCGGACCGCGCTGCGCCTGCGCGAGTACCGCGAGCTGGCCGACCAGGACGACTGGCTCAAGACCGGCAGCGCCGGGCTGGCCGGCGAGATCGCGGGCGAGCTGAGCGCCGCCGACCTGGGCCGCCGCGCGCTCACCTACCTGGCCCGCTACACCGGCGCGACCGCCGGCGCGGCCCACGCCGCCGATGCCGGGGGCGCGCTCCACCTGCTCGACACCCTCGACCCCTCCGCCCGCCCGGACGCGTCCCCGGCGCCGGCCGACCAGGCCCCGGGCGACGACATCGCGGGCCGGGCCGCGCTGGGCGGCGAGATCGTCGTCGCGCGCGATCCGCCGGGCGACGTCACCGGGCTGCGATCGCGGTCCGGCGCGGTGGTCCCGGCGCTCATCGTCGCCGCGCCGCTCCGCTTCGAGGACCGCTGCATGGGCGTCATCGAGCTCGGCTTCTCCGAGGAGCCGCCGCGGTCGACGCTCGAGCTCCTGCGCCGCACGCGCACCGCCCTCGGCATCGCGTTCCAGGTCGCCGAGTCGCGCCAGCGGGTCCAGGACCTGGTGGGCGAGATGCAGAAGCAGGCCGAGGAGCTGCGCCGGGCCTACGGCGCGCTGCAGGAGCAGAACGAGGTGCTGGTCGAGTCGGAGCAGGAGCTGCAGGCGCAGCAGGAGGAGCTGCGCACCGCCAACGAGGAGCTCGAGCGGCAGGCGGTCGCCCTCGAGGCCCAGCGCAGCTCCCTGGTCGCCAAGAACCAGGAGATCTCGGCCGCGCACGAGGTCATCGCGCAGAAGGCGAGCGAGGTGGCCCGGGCCAGCAAGTACAAGTCCGAATTCCTGGCCAACATGTCGCACGAGCTGCGCACGCCGCTCAACAGCATCATGGTCCTGGCCAGGATCCTGGCCGACAACGAGGACAGCCGTCTCAGCGCCAAGCAGGTCGAGTTCGCCCAGGTCATCCATCGCTCGGGCGACGAGCTGCTCACTCTCATCAACGACATCCTCGATCTGGCCAAGATCGAGGCCGGCAAGCAGGAGCTGGTGTACGGCGCGGTGGCGGCGCGCGAGGTGGCCAGCTACATGCGCCAGATGTTCGAACCGCAGGCCGGCCAGAAGGGCCTCGGCTTCGTGGTCGAGCTGTCCGAGGGCCTGCCCCCCGAGCTGCGCATTGACCGAATGCGCCTCGAACAGATCCTCAAGAATCTGATATCGAACGCCATCAAGTTCACCGAGCAGGGCCGGATCGAGCTGCGCGTGTACCGGCCGCCGGCCGACGACCCGCTGCCCGGCGCCGGGCCCGACGAGGACGCGATCGCGTTCGCCGTGACCGACACCGGCGTCGGCATCCCGCTCGACAAGCAGCAGATCGTGTTCGAGGCCTTCGCCCAGGCCGACGGCGGCACCAGCCGCCGGTTCGGCGGCACCGGGCTCGGCCTCGCCATCGCCCGCCAGCTCGCCGCCCGCATGGGCGGGGACCTCCGGCTGAACAGCCAGCCCGGTGTGGGCAGCACCTTCACGCTGCGCGTGCCCGCGCGCGAGCCCCGCCGGCGGCCGTCGCCCGCCTCGACCGCGCCGCAGCCCACCACGCACCCGGCCCCCGAGCGGAGCGCGGTGACCGACGACCGCGACGAGCTCGCACCGGGCGACGTCTGCTTTCTGGTCATCGAGGACGATCCGGACGACGCGGCCAGCCTGGCCGACCTCATCCGCCAGGCTGGCTTCCGCGTCATCGTCGCCGCCAGCGGGCACCAGGGGCTCGCGCTCGCCACCCGCTTCCGCCCGAGCGGCATCATCCTCGACGTGGGGCTGCCCGACGTGGACGGCTGGAGTGTGATGGAGCGCCTGCAGGCCGACCATGTGACCCGCGACATCCCGGTCCACTTCATCACCGGCGTCCTCGACGCCGAGCGGGCGCGCGACCTGGGTGCGGTGGGGTTCCTGCGCAAGCCGGCCGACCCGGAGCAGATCAGGTCGGCGCTGCGCACGCTGGAGCGCTCGGCCGGGGGGCCGATCCGGGTGCTGCTCGCCGAGTCGGATCGGACCATCAGGGAGGCGCTGCACGGCCTCCTGTTCGCCGACGGGGCGGTGGTCGAGGCGGTCGGCTCGGGACCGGAGGCCCTGGCCCACCTCGAGGCCGGGAATCACGACGCCCTGGTCGTCGACCTCGCGCTGCCCGACAAGGAGAGCGGCGTGGCCCTGCTCGATCGCCTGCGCGAGCGGCCGCACCGGGCCAGCCTGCAGATCATCGTCTACACCGGGCTGCCGCTGTCCGCGGCCGAGATGGACGAGCTGTCGCGCGGCAGGGAGGGCATCGTCATCCTCGACGGCGAGCGATCGACCGAGCGCGTGCTGGAGGAGGCGCGCCTGTTCCTGCACCGCATCCGGGTCGACATGCCGGAGCGGCGGCGGCACCAGTTCGAGCTGGTGCACAACCGCGAGGCGGTCCTCGAGGGCAAGCGCATCCTCATCGTCGACGACGACATGCGCAACCTCTACTCGCTCACCAACGCGCTCCAGGCCAAGCGCCTCCACATCATCGCGGCGGCCGACGGGCAGGAGGCGCTCGACCAGCTGGAGCAGCACGCCGACACCGACATGGTGCTGATGGACATCATGATGCCGCGCATGGACGGCCACGAGGCGATCCGGCGCATCCGCCAGCACCCGCAATTCAACCGGATGCCCATCATCGCGCTGACCGCGCGCACGATGCCGGGCGAGCGCCAGAAGTGCCTGGACGCCGGCGCCACCGACTTCATCCCCAAGCCGGTCGACATCGACCGGCTGCTCTCGCTCCTGCGCGTCTGGCTCAGCCCCTACTGAGCTGGCGCCGGACGGTCGGCGGTCGCGCGCTCGTCCGGATCAGGTGCGCTCGGGGAGCGTGAAGAAGAAGGTGCTGCCCTGCCCCATGGTCGACTCGACCCAGATGCGCCCGCCGTGCTTCTCGACCGCCCGCTTGCACAGCGCCAGGCCGACGCCGGTGCCCGACATGCTCTCGCCGCCCAGCCGGCTGAACAGGTCGAAGATGCGCTCCCGCGAGTCGTCCGGGATGCCGATGCCGTTGTCGCGCACGCCGAGCTGCCAGCTGCCCCCCTGCGGCACCGCGCCGACGTGGATGAGCGGCGGCTGGCGGCCGCGGAACTTGATGGCGTTGACGATCAGGTTCTGGAAGATCTGGCCGAGCAGGAGCGGATTGGCCCGCACCGTGGGCAGCGGGTCGTGGCTGACGGTGGCGCCGGCCGCCTCGACGTCGCCGCGCACGTCCTCCAGCACATCGCGCAGCACCGCGCCGCAGTCGGTGTCGGGGAACGACTCCTCGACGGCGCTCAGCCGCAGCAGGGCGTAGAGGTCGTCCAGCATGCGGGTCATGCGCTCGCTGGCCATGTTGATGCGCCGCAGGAAGTGCTGCTGCTCGTCGTCGAGCTTGCCGCTCAGCGAGTCGCTCAGGAGCTGGGCGAACCCGCGCACGGAGCGCAGCGGGGCGCGCAGGTCGTGCGAGACCGTCCGGTTCACCGCCTCCAGATCGGCCACCTTTTCGCGCAGCGCGGCGCCGGCGCGCTCGAGCGCGCCGTTGAGCGCGCGCAGCTCGCGGTTGCGGCGATGGAGCTCGACGAACACGTCGACCTTGGCGCGCAGGAGCTGCGGGTTGATCGGCTTGTACAGGAAATCGACCGCGCCCACCTCGTATCCGCGAAACGCCCGCTCCTCGGTGCGATCGCCCGCGGTCAGGAAGATGATGGGCACCGAGCGGGTCGGCTGCGCGCCGCGCATGAGCTGCGCGGTCTCGTAGCCGTCCATCTCCGGCATCTGCACGTCGAGCAGGACCAGCGCCACCTCGTGCTTGAGGAGGAGGCGGAGCGCCTCGTTTCCGGAGCTCGCGCGGATGATGTGGCGCTCGGGGGCGGTGAGGAGCTCCTCGAGGGCCAGGAGGTTCTCCGGCTTGTCGTCGACCACCAGGACGTTGACCGAGCTCTCGCTCACGGGGCGGCCCCGGCGGCGGCGCGCTTGCGGAAGATCCTGGCCGCCGGCGCGAAGTCGTCGTAGAGGTGGCGGTGCGCCGCCGGCTGCTCGCGACTGCCCAGGCACAGGAAGCCGCCCGCCGGCAGGCTGCGCCCCAGGAGCGCGAGCGCGTGCGCGCGCAGGTCGCGGTCGAAGTGGATGAGGACGTTGCGGCACAGGACCGCGTCCATCTCGCCGAACACCTCGTCGCCGGTGAGGTCGTGCCCGGCGAAGTGGACGTTGCGGATGAGCTCGGGCCGGATCGCGGCGTAGCCGTGCGCGACGGTGAAGTAGCCGGCGAACGAGTCGGTGCCGCCCGCCCGGCGGTAGCTCTCGCCCCAGCCGCGCATCTGTCCGGCCGGGTAGATGCCCTCGCGCGCGCGCTCCAGCGCGGCCGGGCAGAGATCGGTGGCGTAGAGGCGCGCGCGGTCGAGCAGCCCCTCCTCGTGGAGCAGGATGGCCGCCGAGTGCACCTCCTCGCCGGTGGCGCAGCCCGCGATCCACAACCTCAGCCCGGCGCGGGCCCGCAGGAGCGGCACCACCAGCCGCCGGAGCGCGGCGAAGAACTCCGGGTCGCGGAACATCTCGGTGACCCGGATGGTGAGGTCCTCGAGCAGGCCGGCGAACGCGCCGGCGTCGGACCGGATGCGGCCCCGCAGCTGGGCCAGGCTGGACAGCCGCGCCTTGGCCATGTGCCGGGCCAGGTTCTGCCGCATGCTCGAGCGCGAGTAGCCCCGAAAGTCGTAGCCGTAGGCGCCGCGGATCTCCTCGAACAGGAGCGCGACCTCATGATCGTCGTATGCCGCGACGGTCACGTGTCCTGGGCGTAGCGGTTGAGGATGGAGAGGAGCTGCGCCAGCTTGACCGGCTTGGCCAGCGTCGCCTCGGGGGCCGGAACGCCCACCCGCTCGTGCATGCGGTCGACCGCGGTCATGACCACCGTGGGGATGGCCCGGAGCGACGGATCGCGCACCTGCGCGGCCCGGAACTCGAGCCCGCTCATGTTCGGCATGTTGAGGTCGAGGAGGATGATGCTGGGGCGCAGCCCGTCCAGGACCGCGAGCGCCTCCGCGCCGTCGCGCGCGCAGCTGACCGCGTACCCCTGGTCGCTCAGCACCTCGCGGAGGACCTCGCGGTGGTCGGCGTCGTCGTCGACCACGAGCACCGCGCCTCGACGCCCCGCGGGAATGGCCGCCTCGCCGCTCACCGTCACACCCCCTCCATCGGCAGGCACACGGTGAAGCGCGAGCCCTCGCCCGGCCGACTCGCCACCTCGATCTTGCCGCCGTGGGCCTCGACCAGGTGGCGGGCCACCCACAGCCCGATGCCGAAGCCGCCGTAGTGGCGCGACGACACCGCGCGCTCGAAGCGCTCGAAGATCCGGCTCTGCTGCTCGGGCTGGATCCCGATGCCGTGATCGGTCACGGTCAGGCGCGCCATGCGGTCCGCGCGGCCGACCGAGACCTCGATCGGCTGGGCGCTGCCGAACTTGATCGCGTTGGACAGGAGGTTGCCGGCCACCGTCTCGAGCGCCATCGGGTCCCAGCGGCCGGGCAGCCGCTCCTCGACGTCGAGCACCAGCGGCGACTCCGAGCGCTCGATCACCTCGCGGAAGCGGGCCACCACCGAGCGCACCAGGTCGGCCAGATCGACGTCGGCCGGACACAAGGACAGCCGGCCGGCGGTGATGCGGGTGACGTCGAGCAGGCTGTTGATGAGGGTGGCGAGGCGGTCGACCTGGCGCGCCGCCCGCTCCAGCTTGCCGTTCAGCTTGTCGCCCGACTCGCCGTTCGAGCGCCCGCTCCGGGCCAGCGGCAGGATGCTGGTCAGGTTGAGCTCGAGCGCGGTGACGGGCGTCCTGAGCTCGTGCGACGCGATCGACAGGAACTCGTCGCGCGCCTGCACCGCCTCGCGCAGCTCCTCCTCGGCCCGCTTGCGATCGGTGATGTCCTGCACCACCGCGACCGAGTGCTCGGGCCGGCCGTCCGCGCCGATGACCGACGACAGGGTCTCGTTGACCCAGATCGACGATCCGTCGGGCCGCACGTAGCGCTTCTCGAGCTGGCTGCTCTCGCCGTCGGCCAGGCGGCGGAACGCGTCGGCGGTGGCGGCCGCGTCCTCGGGGTGCGTCATGTCCTGGGCGCGCTGCGCGTGGATCGCATCGGCCGAGCGGCCGACGATGTCGCAGAAGCGCTGGTTGGCCGACCGGATGCAGCCCTCGAGATCGGTCAGCGCGACGCCGACGGCGACCTGGCTGAAGATCGCGGACAGGCGGCTCTCTCGCTCCTGCAGCTGGGCCAGCGCCTCCCGGCGCTCGCGGCGCAGGCCGGCCTCGCGCAGCTCGCGCTCGATCGCGGGGCCCAGTCGAGTCAAGCGGCCCTTGACCAGGAAGTCGTGGGCGCCCGACTTGAGCGCGCCGACCGCGGTCTCCTCGCCGATCGCGCCCGACACGATGATGAACGGGAGGTCCGTGCCGCTCTCCTTCAGCACCGCGAGCGCCGCGCGCGCGTCGAACTCCGGCATCGTGTAGTCGGACAGCACCAGGTCCCAGGTGTGCTCGGCGAGCGCAGCCCGCATCCCGGGCGCGGTGTCGACCCGCTGGTGGACGACGTCGAAGCCGATGCGCGAGAGCTCGCGCAGGAGCAGCTCGGCGTCGTCTTCCGAATCCTCGACCAGCAGAGCACGCAGTGTCTTTCTCATCGCATCTGGTCGTGTCGGCTGTTACGCCCTCGCAGCAAAGCGTACATCGGAAGCGGTCCGGCGAAGTGCGCGCGTTGGTCTCCGCGCGCTCGGTCACCCACGATGGGTGAACCGCGCGTGTACGCGCACGAGGTGGGTCGCTTGACTGCAGAGCCGGTTTGACGATTTGTTGGAGAGGAGGCGGGCGATGAGTCGGCCCGTCGCCAGGGGTTGGGATGAGGTGAGGGAAGAGGACGCACTCTCGCTGGTGTGCCGTCTGGCCGGGCGGCTCTGCGCGCTGCCGCTGACGCAGGTGGTGGAGACGATGCGGCCGCTGCGCGTCGAGCCGGTGGCCGCGGCGCCCGCGTTCGTGCGCGGCGTCGCGATCATCCGCGGTGTGCCGGTGCCGGTCGTCGACGCGGCCGCGCTGGTCGGGGGCGGCGAGGAGGCCGCGCAGGAGCCGACCCGCTTCGTCGCCCTGCGCATCGGCGGACGACAGGTGGCGCTGGCGGTCGACGAGGTCCTGGGAGTGCGCGCGATGCCGGCCGGCGCGCTGCGCGAGCTGCCGCCGCTGCTGCGCGGGGGACCGGCCGAGGTCCTCGCGTCGATCGGCGCGCTCGACGCGGAGCTCCTCTTCGCGCTGGAGAGCGCGCGGGCCGTGCCGGAGACGCTGTGGCGCTCGCTCGCCGCCCAGGAGCCCGCGCGGTGACGGCCGCGCCGACCTATGGCGACGTGGAGAGGTTCCGCGACCTCATCGTCCTGCGCCTCGGGCTCGCCTTCGAGGACGCGCGGCTCGGCTTCCTCGGCGAGGTGCTGACCCGCCGGCTCCGCGCCCGCCAGCGCAGCCGCGACAGCTACCTCGAGCACCTCGAGGGCGGGGCCGACCGGGTCGAGCTGACCGCGCTGGCCCAGGAGCTCACGGTCCCCGAGACCTACTTCTTCCGCCACATGGATCAGTTCCGCGCCTTCGCCGAGGTGGCAATTCCCGAGCGCATGAAGGCGCGGGCGGCCGGGCGCGCGCTGCGCATCCTGTCGGCCGGCTGCGCCTCCGGCGAGGAGCCGTTCACGCTCGCCATGATCGTGCGCGAGCTGCGCCTCGAGCCGGGCTGGGACCTCTCGATCCGCGCGATCGACATGAACCCGGTGGCGCTGGAGAAGGCGGCCGGCGGCCGCTTCTCCACCTGGTCGCTGCGCGAGACGCCGCCCGACGTGCAGAGGCGCTGGTTCCGCGGCGCCGGGCACGACGTCCTGCTCGACGAGTCGATCAGGGCGCAGGTGCGCTTCGACCAGCGCAACCTGGCCGAGGAGGACGGCGAGCTCTGGCGCCCGGGGCAGTACGACGTGGTGTTCTGCCGCAACGTCATCATGTACTTCGCGCCCGACGTCGCCCGCGCGGTGGTGGGGCGCATCTCGCGCGCGATCGCGCCGGGCGGCTACCTCTTCCTCGGTCACGCCGAGACCCTGCGCGGCATGTCGCACGAGTTTCACCTCTGCCACAGCCACAACGCGTTCTACTACCAGCGCAAGGACCCGGACGAGGACGCGGCCTCGCGCGAGCGATGGGTCCGCGCGATCCCCGAGCCGGCGCCTCGGCTCGACGACGTCGAGCCGTCCGTGCCGCCCGCCGACGCGTGGATCGAGGCGATCGGCCTGGCCGCGGATCGCATCCGGCTCCTGGCCACCGAGCCGGGCAGCGAGCGCGGAGAGCGCGGCCAGCGCGGCGAGCGCGACCAGCGCGGCGAGCGCGGCCGGCGCGGCGACCGGACGGCCGGCTCTGCGGGGGCGCGGCCGCCGCCGGCGGCGATGCGCGCGGCGGCGTGCGATCTGCGGCCCCCGCTCGAGCTGATGCGCGAGGAGCGCTTCGGCGAGGCGCTCGGCCTGGTGCGGGCGTTCCCGCCCGAGTCGGCCCACGATCCCGATGTCCGCCTGCTCGAGGCGGTGCTGCTGGCTCACAGCGGCCAGCTGGCCGCCGCCGAGGGCGCATGCGTCGAGCTCCTCCGCATCGACGAGCTCAACGCCGGCGCCCACTACGTGCTCGCCCTGTGCTGCGCCGGCGCCGGCGACGCGCGCCGCGCGATCGACCACGACCAGGTCGCCGCCTACCTCGATCCCGAGTTCGCCATGCCCCGCCTCCACCTGGGTCTGCTCGCCCGCCGGGCCGGCGATCACGCGGAGGCCCGCCGCGAGCTGGCCCGGGCCCTGGCCCTGCTCCAGCGCGAGGACGCCTCGCGCCTGCTCTTCTTCGGCGGCGGGTTCAACCGCGACGCGCTCCTGGCCGTGTGCCGGGCGGAGCTGGTCGCCAGCGGAGGATCGCCATGAGCGGGGACGAGTCACTCCTGGCGAGCCGCGCCGAGCAGCTGCGCCGCGCGTTCGACGACTCCTTCGCCCACGCGGAGGCGACGGCGCAGTCGGAGCGGGTCGAGCTCCTGATCATCCGGGTGGGACCGGACCCCCACGCCATCCGGCTGTCCGAGACCGGCGGCGTGTTCGCCGATCGGCGCATCACCCGGGTGCCGGGCCCGCTGCCCGAGCTCGCCGGCCTGGTGAGCCTGCGCGGCGCGCTGGTGCCGGTCTACGACCTGCGCCTCCTGCTCGGCTACGGGTCGGGGCCGCCTCTCCGCTGGCTGGTGCTGGACGCCGGCGGCGCGCTCGGCCTGGGCTTCGACCAGGTCGACGGCCACCTGGTCGCGTCCCCGGCCGCGATCGTCGCCGAGCCGGGCGGCGCGAACGGGGCGGGCGGGCGCGCGCGCCACGTCGTCGAGCTCCCGTCGGGCGGCTGCGCCCCCCTGCTCAGCGTCGCGGCCCTGGCGGAGGACATCGAGGCGCGCGTGCGGCGCACGCGGCCGCCCAAGGAGCGATCACGATGAGCATGGCCGCCCGGTGGACCTTCGCGCGCAAGATCGGAGTCGGCTTCGCGGTCGCGGTGCTGCTGACCGTGGCCATGGGCGCGGTCGCGGTGGTCGCGCTGCGCAGCGTGACCGCGAGCAAGGACGAGGTCATCCGGCAGAGCGCCCACCTGCTGGTCGAGGCGGAGCGGCTGCACGCCTGGTTCGAGCGCAGGTCGAGCGCCGCGCGCGGCTTCCTGGTCGCGCGCGAGGAGCGCTTCATCGACGAGCTGCGCGACGCCGATCAGCACATGGCCGCCTCCACCGAGACCATGAAGCAGAGCGTCGATCGGGACGAGGGCCTGAGCCTGATCGGGCAGGTCGCGCGCGCGGAGGCCGACCACGCCGCGGCGATCGAGCGCATCGTCGCGCTGCGCCGCACCGACGCCGACGTCCAGACGGTCGCGCGCGCCTTCGAGGACGACGTGTTGCCGCGCCGGGAGGAGCTCGACACCCGCGTGCAGGCCCTGGTCACCCATGTCGAGCGGCAGCTGGACGCGGCCCGCACCGCCTCCAGCGATACGGCGTCGGCGGCCATCTTCGCGGTGGCGGTCATCGCCTCCCTCGGCGCGCTGTTCTCGGCCGCCGTCGCGCTCCTGCTCGGCCGCTGGCTGACCCGGCAGATCACCGGCGCGGTGGGCCAGGTGCAGAGCTCGTCGGCCGAGCTGCAGTCGTCGGCCACCCAGCAGGCCACCGGCTCGCGCGAGCAGGCGACCGCCATGAACGAGATCACCACGACCATCAACGAGCTCCTGATCACCTCGCGCCAGATCGCCGAGAGCGCGGTGCGCGTGGCCCACATCGCGGAGCAGACCGCGGCCGCCGCCCGCTCGGGCGAGAGCACCGTGGATCGGGCGCAGGACTCGATCGGCAGCATCCGCCGGCTGGTCGACCTGGTCGTCAACCACATGCTGGAGCTGGGCAAGAAGTCGCAGCAGATCGGCGCGGTGCTCGACATCGTGTCCGACCTGGCCGAGCAGACCAACATCCTCGCCATCAACGCGACCATCGAGGCGACCGGCGCCGGCCACGCCGGGGAGCGCTTCGCCGTGGTGGCCGACGAGATCCGCAAGCTGGCCGACCGGGTGACCGGCTCGGCGAAGGAGATCCGCGGCCTCATCGACGAGGTGCGCGGCGCGGTCAACACCACGGTGATGGCGACCGAGACGGTGTCCAAGGCGGTGGAGGCCGGAACGCGCGAGTTCGGCGAGGTGGTCGGCTCGCTGAAGGAGATCACCGACATGGTGGGCCCCACGACCCAGGCGGCGCGCGAGATCGAGCTGTCGACCAAGCAGCAGTCCACCGCGGTCGAGCAGGTCAACGTGGCGGTCACCGACGTGGCCGCGGCCAGCCGGGAGAGCGAGGCCAGCTCGACGCAGACCCTGCAGACCGCGTCCCAGCTGGCCGGCCTCTCGCGCGATCTCATGCGCCTGGTCGTGCCGCAGTCGGTCGCGCGAGCACGCGCATGAGCCAGGACCCGTACAAGTACTTCCGCGTCGAGGCGCGCGAGCTGGTCGCCGAGCTGGGCAAGGAGGTGCTCGCGCTCGAGAAGGACACCTCGCCGGGACGTGTGGCCCACATGCTGCGCCTGGCCCACACGCTCAAGGGCGCGGCCCGCGTGGTCAAGCAGGCCGAGATCGCCGATCACGCTCATGCGCTGGAGGACGCGCTCACCCCGCACCGGGAGACCGGTGGGCCGGTGCCGCGCAGCGGGGTCGACCGTGTGCTGGTGCTCATCGACGAGATCGGCGGCCGGGTCCAGGCGCTGGACGCGCCGCCCGCCGCCGCCGGCGAGCCGGCGCAGCCCCGCGCGCCGGTGGAGGAGCCGCTGCGCACGCTGCGCACCGAGGTGGCGGAGATCGAGGAGCTGCTCGACGGCATGGCCGAGGCGCGGGTCTCGCTCGGCCAGATGAGCCGCGGGCTGGACGAGCTCCAGCGCGTGCGCCGGCTGGCCGAGGCGATCGCCGCCCAGGTGGAGGGGAGCTCGAACGGGGCGGCGGCGACGGGCGAGCGGCGCGGCCAGCGCACCGGTGGGATGGCCGAGGAGCTGCTCGGCGCCTGCGCCGCCCTCGATCGCGCGCTGAGCGGCGCGGTCGAGCAGATGGACCGTCAGCTGCGCGAGGTACGGCAGGGCGCCGAGCGCATGCGGCTGGTCCCCGCCTCCGCCATGTTCACCACGCTCGAGCGCGCGTCGCGCGACGTGGCGGCCGCCCAGGGCAAGCAGGTCGCGTTCGAGGCGACCGGCGGCGAGCTCCGGCTCGACGCCCACGTGCTCGGCGTGATGCAGGCGGCCCTGCTCCACATCGTGCGCAACGCGGTCGCGCACGGCATCGAGAGCGAGGCGGAGCGGCGCGCGGCCGGCAAGCCCGCGGCCGGTCTGGTCCGCCTGGAGGTGACGCGGCGCGGCCGGCGGGTCGCCTTCGTCTGCCGCGACGACGGCCGCGGCGTCGACTTCGACGCCGTGCGACGGATCGCCGCCGCCAAGGGGCTCCTGCCGGACGGCGGCGCGACCGGACCCGAGGCGCTGCTCGATCGCCTCCTGGCCGGCGGCATCAGCACGTCCCGGACGGTGAGCGAGATGGCGGGGCGCGGCATCGGGCTCGACGTCGTCCGCGAGGCGGTGGAGCGCCTGGCCGGTCAGATCGCGGTCCGGACCGAGCCGGGCACCGGCACCGCCATCGACATCGAGGTCCCGATCTCGCTCGCCTCGCTCGAGGCGCTCCAGGTCGAGGTCGGCGGCGTGTGCATGGCCATCCCGCTCGACGCGGTGCGCTCGACCGTGCACGTCGCCGCCCACGACGTGGCGTCTTCGGCCGGCGGCGACACCATCGTCCACCGCGGCCAGGTGGTGCCGTTCCTGGCCCTGTCGCGCGCCCTCGGCGGCGGCGCCGCGCCGGCCCGCAGAGCGCGCTGGCCGTCCGTCCTGGTCGAGGGCGCGCGCGGCAGCGTGGTGCTCGGCGTCGACCGGCTGCTCGGCACCGGCAGCGTGGTCGTGCGCCCGCTGCCCGATCTCTGCCCCGCGTCGGCGGCGGTCGCCGGGGCCAGCCTCGACGAGGACGGCAACCCGCGCCTGGTGCTCGACGCCGACGGCCTGGTGGCCGCCGCGGTCGGGTCGCGTCCGGAGGCGCCGGCGGCCCAGGCCGCTCATCGGCCCATCCTGGTCATCGACGACTCGCTGACCACCAGGATGCTCGAGCAGAGCATCCTGGAGTCGGCCGGCTACCAGGTCGAGGTGGCGACCTCGGCCGAGGACGCGCTCGATCGGGTCCGCCGCGAGCGCTTCGCCCTGTTCCTGGTCGACGTCGAGATGCCCGGCATGGACGGCTTCTCGTTCGTCGAGCGCACCCAGGCCGATCCGAACCTGCGCGACATCCCGGCCATCCTGGTCACCTCGCGGTGCGCGCCGGAAGACCTTCGCCGCGGCCAGGAGGTCGGCGCGCGCGGCTACATGGTGAAGAGCGAGTTCAATCAGGTCGAGCTGCTCGATCGCATCCGCAGCCTGGTGGAGTGACGCGGTGACGCGAATCCGCGTGCTGGTGGTCGAGGACTCGCGGACGGTGCGCGCGCACCTGTGCCAGGTGCTCGGCGCCGACGCCGACCTCGAGGTGGTCGGCGAGGCGGAGGACGGCCGCCGCGCCATCGAGCTCTGTCAGAAGCTCCGGCCCGACGTCGTGACGATGGACATGATGCTGCCGGTCATGACCGGGCTGTCGGCCACCGAGTACATCATGGCCCACTGCCCCACGCCGATCCTGGTGGTCTCGGCGTCGACCAATCGGGGCGAGCTGTTCCGCACCTATGAGGCGCTGGCCGCCGGCGCGGTCGACGTGCTCGAGAAGCCGCGCGGCGACGAGCCCGACGGCAGCTGGGAGCGCAACTTCGTGGCCACCATCAAGCTGGTGGCCCGCATCCGGGTCATCACTCACCCGCGCGGCCGGCTGGGCGCGATGGGCATGGCCGCGCCGGCGGCGCCGCGCCTGCCGCCGCCGGCGCCGGTCAGGCCGCACCCGGGATGCCAGGTGGTCGCGATCGGCGCGTCGACCGGCGGGCCGGCCGCCCTCGTCGTCCTCCTGCGGGCGCTGCCGGCCGCGTTCAAGCTCCCCGTGCTGGTGGTCCAGCACATCGCCGAGGCCTTCGCCGCGTCGCTGGCGGAGTGGCTCGACGGGGTGACCGCGCGCCGCGTGTTCTACGCGCGCGAAGGCGATCCGGTGTCGTCGATGGCGGGCCGGCTGGTCATGGCCCCGCCCGGCCGCCACATGGTCGTGCGCGACCGCAGGCTGCACCTGACCGACGGCCCCGAGCGCCACTCCTGCAAGCCCTCGGTCGACGTGCTGTTCGAGTCGGTGGCCGGCGAGTACGGCGCCGGCGCCGCGGCGTGCCTCTTGACCGGCATGGGCCGCGACGGCGCCGCCGGTCTGCTCGCGATCCGGCGCGCCGGCGGCTTCACCGTCGCGCAGGACGAGGAGTCGAGCGTGGTGTACGGCATGCCGCGCGAGGCGGCGCTGCTGGGAGCGGCCGACCGCGTGCTCGGACTGGACGACATCGGCCCCGTCTTGCTGTCGGTCGGGCTGTCGGACCAGGAGCGTGGCGCATGAACGAGACGGTGCTCATCGTCGACGACAGCCTCACCGTGCGCATGGACCTGGCGGAGGCGTTCACCGCGGCCGGCTTCGAGACGCTGCCGTGCGCGAGCGCGGCCGAGGCGCAGGCGGCGCTCGGTCGACACGAGATCGCGGCCATCGTGCTCGACGTGATCCTGCCCGACGGCGACGGCGTCGAGCTGCTCCGCCAGGTGCGCGCCGCGCCCGCCACCCAGGGCGCCGTGGTGGTGATGCTGTCGACCGAGGCGGAGGTGTCCGACCGCATCCGCGGCCTCAGGACCGGGGCCGACGAGTACGTGGGCAAGCCGTACGACTCCGCCTACCTGGTGGCCCGCATGCGCGAGCTCCTGCGCGCGCGCACGGGCGGGCTCCCGCACACCACCACGGTGCTGGTGATCGACGACAGCCCCACCTACAGCGAGGCCCTGCGCGCCTGCCTGGAGATGGCCGGGTACGCCGCCCTGTCGGCCGGCACCGGCGAGGACGGGCTGCGGGTGGCGGCCGATCAGCGGCCCGACGCGATCATCGTGGACGGCGTGCTGCCCGGGATCGACGGCCCCACCGTGATCCGGCGCCTGCGCATGGACGCCGCCCTGCGCGGAGTCCCATGCCTGCTGCTCACCGCCACCGAGGGGAGCGAGGCGGAGCTGCGCGCGCTCGACGCCGGCGCCGACGCGTTCGTGCGCAAGGACGACGACCTGTCGGTCATCCTGGCCCGCCTGCGCGCGGTCTTGCGCGCGACCAGCGCGGTCGAGCGCAACGCCGAGGCCAGCAGCCTGCTCGGCCCCAAGAAGATCCTGGCGGTGGACGACAGCGCGACCTACCTGCACGAGCTGGCCGACGCGCTGCGCGGCGAGGGCTTCGACGTGGTGCTGGCGCGCTCGGGCGAGGAGGCCATCGACCTCCTGGCGGTCCAGTCGGTCGACTGCATCCTGCTCGATCTGCTCATGCCCGGCATGGGCGGGCGCGAGGCCTGCCGCCGGATCAAGACCACGCCGGTGGTGCGCGACGTGCCGCTCATCATGCTGACCGCGCTCGAGGACCGCGAGGCGATGATCGAGGGGCTGGCCGCCGGCGCCGACGACTACATCTCCAAGTCGGGCGAGTTCGAGGTGCTGCGGGCGCGGGTCCGGGCCCAGCTGCGCCGCAAGCAGTTCGAGGACGAGACCCGCCACATCCGCGAGGAGCTCCTGCGCAAGGAGATGGAGGCCGCGGAGGCCAACGCGGCCCGGCGGCTGGCCGAGACCCGCAGCCACCTGCTCGAGGAGCTCGAGCGCAAGAACCAGGAGCTGGAGGCGTTCAGCTACTCGGTGGCGCACGACCTGCGCTCGCCGCTGCGCGCCATCGACGGCTTCAGCGACGCCCTGCTGGAGGACTGCGCCGAGCAGCTCGACACGCGCGCGCGCCACTACCTGCAGCGCATGCGCGCCTCGGCCGAGCGCATGCGCGAGCTCATCGACGACCTCCTGCAGCTCTCGCGGGTGGGGCGCGCCGACCTGAGCCGCCAGCGCGTCAACCTGTCGGAGATCGCCCACCAGGTGCTGGACGACCTGCGCCGGGGCGACCCGTCCCGCCAGGTCATCGACCAGGTCCAGGACGGCCTCACCACCGACGCGGACAACCACCTCATGCGGGTCGCCATGGAGAACCTGCTCGGCAACGCCTGGAAGTTCACCGCCAAGGTGGAGCGGGCGCAGATCCAGGTCGGCGTCACCCACAGCGACCGCGGGCCCTCCTTCTTCGTGCGCGACAACGGCGCCGGCTTCGACATGGAGCACAGCAAGAAGCTGTTCCGCCCGTTCCAGCGCCTGCACGGCGAGCGCGACTTCCCGGGCACCGGCATCGGGCTGGCCACGGTCTACCGGGTCATCGATCGCCATGGCGGCCGCGTGTGGGCGGAGGCGGCGGTCGGGCGCGGGGCCACGTTCTACTTCACCATCCCGCCGCCGCGCGCTGCCAGCCAGTCCTGACGGCGGCGGCCCCGGGTGGCCTACAATGGCGCATGGCCCGACAGCTCCGGCTGGCGCCGCCCCTGGTCGACTGCGAGCGCCGCGGCGACGGATCCATCGTGCTGCGCTCGCCGCAGGCGCTGGGCGACCATCCGCGCGCGGTCGGCGAGCGCCTGGCCCACTGGGCGCGGGCGGCGCCCGCGCGCACATTCCTGGCCGAGCGCTCGGCCGGCGGCTGGCGCGAGATCGGCTACGGCGAGGCGCTCGAGGCGGTGCGCGCGCTGGCCGAGGTGCTGCTCGGCCTCGGGCTCGACGGGACCCGGCCGCTCGCGCTCCTGTCGGGCAACGGCATCGACCACGCCCTGCTCGCGCTCGCGGCCATGGAGGTCGGCATCCCGGTCGCGTCGGTCTCGGTCGCCTACTCGCTGGCGTCGCAGGATCTGGGCAAGCTGCGCGCGGTCGTGCGCCAGCTGGCGCCGGGCGCGCTCTACGTGGCCGCGCGCGCGCCGTTCGCCCGCGCGCTGGCCGCCTGTCCCCCCGGTCTGCCGGTCCTGACCAGCGAGCCCGACGATCCGATGAGCGTGGCCCGCCTGCGCGCGGCGGTACCGTCGGAGCGGGCGTCGCGCGCGGCGGCGGCGGTGGGGCCCGACACCATCGCCAAGGTGCTGTTCACCTCCGGCTCGACCGGCCAGCCCAAGGGGGTCGTCAACACCCAGCGCATGCTGTGCTCCAACCAGCAGGCGATCGCACAGCTGTGGCCGTTTCTGCTCGAGCGCCCGCCGGTGGTGCTCGACTGGCTGCCCTGGAGCCACACGTTCGGCGCCAACCACAACTTCAACATGATCCTGTGGCACGGGGGCACGCTCTACATCGACGCGGGCAAGCCGCTGCCGGGCGCCTTCGACACCAGCGTGGCCAACCTGCGCGAGGTGTCGCCCACGCTCTACTTCAACGTGCCGCGCGGCTTCGAGATGCTGGCGGCGGCGCTGGAGCGCGACGCCGCCCTGTCGCGCCGCTTCTTCTCCGGGCTCGATCTGCTGTTCTACGCCGCCGCCGCGCTGCCACCGCCGGTGTGGCGGCGCCTCGAGGCGCTGTCGCTCGCCGCCACCGGCGAGCGGGTGCCCATGGTGTCGGCCTGGGGGTCGACCGAGACCAGCCCGCTCGCCACCCAGGTCCACTTCCCGATCGCCAGCGCGGGCGTCATCGGCCTGCCCGCGCCGGGGGTCGCGATCAAGCTGGCGCCGGCCGGCGACCGCCTCGAGCTGTGCGTGAAGGGGCCCAACGTGTCTCCCGGGATGTGGCGGCCCGGCGGCCAGATCGCGCCGCTCGCGCTCGACGACGAGGGCTACCTGCCGATGGGAGACGCCGGCCTGCTGGTCGATGCGTCGGATCCTGCCCGCGGCCTGGCCTTCGACGGGCGCCTGGCCGAGAACTTCAAGCTCGGCTCCGGCACCTGGGTCATCGTCGGTGCGCTGCGGGTCGCGTGCGTGGGCGCATGCGACCCGCTGATCCTCGACGCGGTGGTGACCGGGCACGACCGCGCCCACGCCGGCCTGCTCCTGTTCCCCAACCTGGCGACCTGCCGGGCGGCGGTGGGCGCGCCGGCCGACGCGGCGGACGCCGAGGTCCTGGCCGACCTCGGCCTGCGCCGGCGGATCGCCGAGGCGCTGGCGTCGGTCGGGCGCGCCGGCGGATCGAGCGGCCGGGTCGCGCGGGCGATCCTCCTGTCCGAGCCGCCGTCGCTCGACGGCAGCGAGATCACCGACAAGGGCTACATCAACCAGCGCGCGGTGCTGGACCGCCGCGCCGACCGGGTGGAGCTCCTGTACCGCGATCCGCCCGCGGACGAGGTCATCCTGATCGACATCGACGGCGAGTGACCGCGGCGGCCGTTACTCCGGCCGCGCACGCTCGGCGGCCGCGCTGGCCCCGCGCAGCGAGCGGAAGATGAGGCCGATGCCGCCGAACAGGAGGACCAGCATGACGAGCGTGTTGTAGAGGCTGGTCTGGCGGAAGTGGATGTCGAGGTTGACGATGATGCCGGCCAGGATGAGGACCGCGCCCAGGCCGGTCAGCAGCCAGCCGCCCACCGACCTGCCGTCGGCGAACAGGAGCGCGACCCCGATCAGGAGCGGGACCAGCGTGAGCCCGAAGCTGGCGCCGTAGCCGTAGCCGCCGAAGCGCCAGTAGCCGCCGTAGACCTGCACCTGGTTGAGGAGGAGGTAGCCGCCGGCGGCGGCGAGCGCGAGCCCGAGCAGGAACGTCTTGATGCCGCCCGGCGTGCCGCCGACGTTGCGAATGTCGACCCCCATGGCGCGAATCTACCAGAAGTGCGGGCCGGCCCGCGCCGGTCAGATGTCCTCGAGCAGCTTGCCGGCCAGCGAGGCCAGGCCGTAGGCGCCGAGCGCGCGCGTGGCCAGGACGCCGAGCAGGTGGAAGGCGACCGCCGGATCGCGCGCCAGCTGCGCCGGCTGATCGAGGATCGGCGCCGCCAGCACCGCGACCGGCAGGACCAGGAGCAGCCACGCCAGCGCCGAGCCGGCGGCCGAGGTGGTGGGCGGGAGCCAGACCACGACCAGCGCGACCAGCGCCGCGAGCGCGATGGCCAGGATGAGGATCGGCACCGCGATCTGCTGCAGCCCGCCGCCGCTCAGCGCCTTCGCGGCCGAGAGGAGCGGCACCTCGCCGTCGACCGGCACGACATAGGTCGAGAGCACCGCGAGCGCGCCCGCCGCGGTGACCAGGCGGCCCAGCATCGAGGCGCGGTACTGCGAGCGCACCAGCAGGCCGGCCGCGGCGAGCAGCACGCCGGCGGCGTAGGCCACCAGCCGCCACTCGATGTGGGGCCAGAGCGCGATGCCGGCCACCTCGGCCCCGGTGCCGGCCAGCGCCGCGACCAGCGCGCGCGCGCCGGTCGACACCGGCAGGAGGGCGAGCACCGCCGCGAGCAGCCCGAGCGCGGCCACCGCCAGCGCCGCGATGGTCGCCGCCGACAGCTCGCCCTGCAGAACGGCCCAGCCGAAGACCAGCGGGTCGGTGCTGCGCGGCGCCAGGAACACCGCCACCAGGGCGAGCCCGAACACGAGGCACACGGCGCGCAGCGCGCGCTGCCACGGCTCGTACGGGGCGTAGGCGGCCAGCGGAGTCCACGCCGGCTGCGCCGCCGGCGACGGATTCCACGAGGGCGCGACCGGCCCCCGCGCCGGCGACTGCCCCATGCCCGGCCCCGCCACGCCGGGGGCGGCGAACGGGCCGGATGGCTGGGAGCCGTACGGGGACGGCGGCGCCGGCCCGGGCGCGAAGGGCCCCGATCCCGGCTGCATGGGTTGCGGCGGCGAGTGCGCGAAGGGCGGCCGCGCCGGCCCTCCCACCGACGGTCCCTGGGGTCCGGTGACCGAATGAGCCCGGCCCTTCCACCCTTCGCCGGGCGCATGCCCCATGAGCGTCCGCTGCAGCTCCTGCCGGGAGCCGCAGAAGACGCAGTGCATCGCAGGATCCGGGATCTCCCTCTGACAGCTGACACAGCGCTTCACGCGAACCTCCCCGGGGGCTCGACCAGAGAGTACGGCACATCGCGACCGGAAATCTGCCCCCGCGGCCTCGCTCTGTCTCGTCGGGCGAGGCGGCCGACGCAGTGCACGGGGCGTCCGGCGGCCGGGTCGTCCCGCTCCTCTGGCCTCGGGGTTTTCGAGCCGGCGGCGCCGCCCGCGCCGCTGGGCCATCCCGATCGGCGGCGAGCCGATGTAGGGTCCGGACATGGCCTCCCCGGTTCTCGACCGCACGCTCGCCATCTGCGACCTCCTGCTCGGCGCCGCCCACGCCGACTCGACCTTTCGCGACGAGGAGCGAGAGACGGTGCGCGAGCTCCTGGCCGACCTGCACGGCGGCGAGGCGCTGCCGCCCGAGGTGGATGCGCGCATCGACGCCTTCACCCCGGAGGGCTTCGACGTGACCCGGGCCGCGTCGGAGTTCCGGGGCGATCCGCTCGAGGAGCGGCGCAAGCTGCTCCACCTGGTGTCCGCCATCCACGAGGCCGACGAGGAGCTCGACCTGGACGAGGACGACTACCTGCGCGCGCTGGGGGCCGCGCTCGACCTGCCCGCCGAGGAGCTGCGCGGGCTGGCCCTCGAGTTCGAGGTCGAGGAGCTGCGCGACAGCTTCAGCGCGCTGCGCAGCCTGCCGCCGCCCATCCCGGCGGCCGCGCGGGCCGCCGGCTCGCGGCCGAACGCCGCCGCGGGTGACTCGCCGGATACCTCCGACTCCTCCGACTCGCCCGACGAGGACGCGATCGACGTGAAGCTCGACGAGTGAGCCGGGCGCGGCCCGCGTGTCGCACGCGCGGCCCCGGCGGGTGGCCCGAACCACATCGACCCGAAGCACATCCGCCCACCGCTGTTTTCGCTGCCGGGGGCTCAAGAACCGCGGGACCCCGCCGACCCACGAGCCAATGTGCCAGTGGAGGAGGCACCGGTGCGCCCGTCGCGCGGCCGCGGCAGCGCTGCGACCGCCGTGCGCCGCGGCGGTTGCCCGACCTTGCCCGCATGCAGGTCCTCCGCGTGCCAGTCTGGCAGCCGGCGGGCGGCGCTCGTGACCGGCTGTCGCGAGCGGCGCGGCGCCGCTCTCGTACGGGCGCGAAATGGCGCCCGGCCGCGGCTGGCATCGGCCTTGTAGAGAGGTCTCGATGCGCACGACCATGCTGGCCCGGATCCTCGATCGCCACCGACGCATCCTCTACATCGCGGCCTTCGCTGCGTGCTCGCTCTCCGGCGTTCGCGCCATGGCCGACATGATCGACGCGATCGGCGACGCGGACGCGGCCGACGCCGTGCCGGTCGGGGCCGCGCGGCCCGCGGCCGGGCGCGCCGCGCCGGCGGCGGCGCCATCCAAGGCCGGCGCCGCCCTGGCCGACCGCAACATGTTCTGCTCGTCGTGCCAGCGGGCCGCGGCCGCCGACGCCGCGCCTGTCGTCGCCGCCGACGGGACCCCGCCGGCCACCAGCCTGCCGCTCCGCCTCATCGCCACACACGTGGCCGCCGGCCGTCCGGGCAGCGGTCGATCGGCCGCCACCGTGCTGCACGACCCGAGCGGGAGCCAGGGCGCCTTTGCCCTCGGCGATCGCCTGCCCGGGGCAGGCGCCATCGTCCGCATCGGCGGTCGCTCGGTCGACTTCGAGAACCCCGCCGCGGGCCGCGTCGAGCGCCTCGCGCTGGACGAGAAGAAGGCCCCACCTGCCGCGCCGGCGGGCGATCGGACGCCGGCGGGCGAGGAGCAGCGGCCTGATGCGCGCAGGCACGAGCGCGCCGGCGCCGACCCGGCGCTTCAGGCCCAGCTCGACTCGGGCGTGCGCGCCATCGACGAGACCACCTTCGAGGTCGACCGCAAGCTGGTCGAGGACGTGCTGGCGCGCCCGCAGGCGGCGGCGCGCGGCGCGCGCATCGTCCCGCGCGCCGATGGGTTGCGCGTCTTCGCCGTGAAGCCCGACTCGGCTCATGCCCGCCTCGGCCTCCGGAGCGGAGACATCATCCACGCGGTCAACGGCATCGACCTGTCCAGCGCCGACAAGATGCTCCAGGCCATCACCCAGCTGCGCAACGAGTCCAGCATCGCGCTGTCGATCACGCGGCGGAGCGAGCCGGTCACCCTGAACTACAGGGTGCGCTGAGCACCGCTCCCGATCAGGAGGTGGCGGTCGCATCGGGCCGAGCCGCATCGATCGCGCGCCGAGCCGAGCGCCGCGAATGCGACCGCCGCTGGGCGCGCGACTACACTGGAGGCATGGAGGAGGGCATTCCGCGCGAGCGGACAGCCGAGCAGGCTGCCATCGAGGTCCTCCTGGTCGAGGACGACGAGAGGCTCGCGCGCCTGACCGCCGGCTACCTGGAGAGCCACCACGTGGTCGTGACCCGCGTCGCCAGCGGCCCGGAGGCGCTGCGCGAGGCCGGTCGCCGCCGCCAGGACGCCGTGCTCATCGATCTCGACCGGCCCGCCACCGGCGGCATCGCGCTCTGCCGCGAGCTGCGCCGGCAGAGCGGCGTGCCGATCATCCTGTTGACCGCGCGGGCGGGCGAGGCGGAGCGTGCGGGCGTTCGCGAGGCGGGGGCCGACGATGTGATGAGGGCCCCGTACTCGTCGCGCGAGCTCCTGTCGCGGTTGCGCGCGGCGGTCCGGCGCGCGCGCGGCGAGGCCAGCCCGCCGCCCGACCTCGTCCAGGTCGGCGCGGTCACTCTCGAGCCGGCGCTCCTGCGGGTCACGCTGAACGGCGCCGAGATCCAGCTCACCGGCTACGAGTTCGCGCTCCTCCACTCGCTGGCCCGGCATGCCGGGCGGGTGCTCAGCCGCCAGCAGCTGCTCGACCTGGCGCGCGGCGCGGAGGACGCGTTCGATCGCTCCATCGACACTCACATCTCGCGGCTGCGCCAGAAGCTCGGCGACGACGCCCGGCGACCCCAGCTGCTCAAGACCATCCGGGGCGCCGGCTACATGCTGGGCGAGTCGGACGACTCCTGATCGCGCGGCGGAGCGCGAGGCGGAGCGCGCGGCCCGACCATGGGGCGCCCGGTCACCGCCGCGGGCGGCCGAGCTGTCGCCTGCTCGGCTGGGCCGGTTTTCCAGCCCGCGCCCGGCGGGTGGGGCGCGCCGCGCGGCCCAGGCCATCGAGCATCGCGCCCACCGCGACGGCCCACCGGCGATCGATCGACGCGCGCGACCTGCCCATCCGCCCGGTCACCTCGGCCGCGGCCAGGCCCTGCATCAGACAGAACAGGGCGTGCGCGATGTCGGTCTCGTCGCCGGCGAACAGGCCCGCGCCGATGCAGCGGCGCACGCGCCCGACGATGAGCTCCCTGACCTCGGCCCCGGCCTTGAGCTCGGCCGGTCCGGGGTCGAAGTCGGCGAACGGACGCGAGAACATGAGCTCGACCATGACCTGGTTCTCGCGCACGAAGACGCGGAAGGCGTCGGCCAGGGCGGCCACGTCGGCGCGCGGGTCGCCGGTCTCCTCGAGCGCGCCGAACTGCTCGCCGAGCCGGCGGAAGCCCTCAAAGAAGACCTCGCGCACCAGGCCCGCCTTGTCGCCGAACAGCTCGTAGACCGCCGGCGTCGAGGTCGACGCCTCCTGCGCCACCTTGCGGGTGGTGAAGCCGGCCAGGCCGCCGCTGGCCAGCATGTCGATCGCCACGCTCAGCACGCGGTCGCGCAGCTCGCGGGTGCGCTGCTTGGCCCTCGGCACGACACGATGGTATCACCCGGCCAGGGCGGCCGGGTCCGGCTCACCCGACCAGCTCGGCGCTGTCCGCCTCGATCGCGGCCCGGATCGCCTGCACGATCGGCTCGCGCACGCGCAGCTTGGTCGCCGCGTGCGCGTTCGCGTCGAGCCGGGCCAGCTCGACCGCGACGCCGCGCGCGGTGTCGGCCAGCTCGGCGGCCGGCACCACGCGATCGAGGAAGCCGGCCGCCACCGCGCTGTCCGGCGCGTACACCTCGGACAGGAGGACGGCGCGCTGGAAGTGGGCCGGCGCCAGGCGCTGGCGGCAGATCTCGATGCCCGCGCGCGGCATGGTCAGCCCGATCGACACCTCGTTGGCGGCGATCCGGTGCGGACCGGCCGCGCCGACGCGGTAGTCGCCCGACAGCAGCAGGAAGACGCCCATCGCCACCGCGTGGCCGCTGCACGCGATCACCAGAGGCCGCGGGAAGGACAGCAGGCGCGCCGACAGCTCGAAGCCCGCCCTGACCATGGCGATCGCCTCGGGGCCGCCCGACCGCAGCGTGCGCAGGTCGAACCCGGCCGAGAACACCCCTGCCCTGCCCGCCAGCACCACGGCCGCGCGATCCGCGAGCGCGCGGTCGAACGCGCCGCCGAGCTCGGCCAGGAGCGAGCCCGACAGGGCGTTGACCTTGCCGTCGTCCATGGTGATGGTTGCGATGGAGTCGGCGAGCTTGTACGCGACGTGTCCGGCCATGATCGATCCCTCCCGGTTGCGAGTCGGCCGCACGGTATCGTGACGATGTTACGGAATCAAGACACGATTCAGGCGGTCTCCACCTCGACCAGGCCCAGCTCGGCGGCGGCGGTCTCGCGCATCTTGAACTTCTGCACCTTGCCGGTGACCGTCATCGGGAACTGGTCGACGAACTTCCAGTAGCGCGGGATCTTGTAGGTGGCGATGCGCCCCTTGCAGTGGAGGAGGAGATCTTCCTCGCTCGCCTGCACGCCCGGCTTCAGGCGGATCCACGCCATGACCTCCTCGCCGTAGCGGGCGCTCGGGACGCCGATCACCTGCGCCTCGCTGACGGCCGCGTGGGTGTGGAGATACTCCTCCACCTCGCGCGGGTAGACGTTCTCGCCGCCGCGGATGATGACGTCCTTGATGCGGCCGACGATGTTGACGTAGCCCTCCTCGTCCATGGTGGCCAGGTCGCCGGTGTGCATCCAGCCGCCCCCGTCGATCGCGCGATCGGTCGCCTCCCGGTCGCGCCAGTAGCCGATCATCACGCTGTAGCCGCGCGTGCACAGCTCGCCGGACGCGCCGCGCGGGGCGATCTTGCCGCTCACCGGGTCGACGATCTTCACCTCGACGTGCGGGTGGACGCGGCCGACGGTGGAGACCCGCTTGTCGAGCGGATCGTCGACCAGGCTCTGGGTCGACACCGGCGAGGTCTCGGTCATGCCGTAGCAGATGGTCACCTCGCGCATGTTCATGCGCGACTGCACCTTCTTCATCACCTCGACCGGGCACGGCGCCCCGGCCATGATGCCGGTGCGCAGGCTGGCCAGGTCGAACTCGGCGAAGCGAGGGTGATCGAGCTCGGCGATGAACATGGTCGGCACACCGTGGAGCGCGGTGCAGCGCTCGGCCTGGACCGTCTCGAGCACCGCCAGCGGGTCGAACGCCTCGCCCGGCACGATCATCGCGGCGCCGTGCGTGGTGCAGGCCAGGTTGCCCAGCACCATGCCGAAGCAGTGGTAGAACGGCACCGGGATGCAGACGCGGTCGGCAGGTCCCAGGCGCAGGGTCTCGCCGACCAGGAAGCCGTTGTTGAGGACGTTGTGGTGCGACAGGGTCGCGCCCTTGGGGAAGCCGGTGGTGCCGGACGTGTACTGGATGTTGATCGGATCGTCGAACGAGAGCTCGGCCTCGCGCGCCGCCAGCTCCTCCTCGCTCGCGCCGCCGGCGCCGGCGGCCAGGAGCTCGGCCCAGTCGTCGTCGAGCACCAGCGCGCGCAGCCCCGGCAGGCGCGGCGCCACCTCCGCGACCATGGCGCGGTAGTCGGCGGTGCGAAACGCGGCGGCGTGGAGCAGCAGGCTGACCTCGGCCTGGCGCAGCACGTACTCCAGCTCCGACGTGCGATAGGCCGGGTTGATGTTGACCAGGATGGCGCCGATGCGCGCGGTCGCGTACTGCGCGATCACCCACTCGTGGCGGTTGGGCGACCAGATGCCGACCCGGTCGCCGGGCGCCACCCCGCGCGCCATGAGGCCGCGCGCCGCCGCCCCGGTCTGTTCCCACAGCTGCCGGTAGGTGGCGCGGTAGCCCTGCGAGCGCACCACCAGCGCGTCGCGCTCGCCGTGCGCGAGCACGGTGCGTCGCAGGTTGTCGCCGATCGTCTCTCCCAGCAGCGCGGAGGTGCTGGGACCGCTGGCATAGGACGCATTCATGCCGCGATGGTGCCACCGGGCGCCTCGCCGAGGAAGCAACTCCTCGCCTCGCGCTCCCGGCCCGCCACGCCGGCGCCACGCCGGGGTTGACGGCCGGCCCGGCGCCGCGCTACATGACCATGACGTTATGCAACCGATCGGTTATGGTCGGCCAGGCGACACGGGACAGGAGGAGAACCATGAAGCACGCGCTCGAGCTCACGGCCGAGGGTGACCGCGAGATCGTCATGACCCGCTCGTTCAGCGCTCCGCGCCAGCTGGTCTTCGACGCCTGGACCCGGCCGGAGCTGCTCAGGCGCTGGCTGGGCGTGGTCGGCGGCTGGCGGCTGGCCGAGTGCGAGATCGATCTTCGAGTTCCCGGCGCGTTCGTCTACGTCTGGCGCGGTCCGGGCAGCCCCGGTGAGATGGGGCTGCGCGGCACCTTCCGCGAGATCGTGGTGCCCGAGCGCATCGTCACCGTCGGCGCCTTCGACGAGCCCTGGTACCCGGGCGGCGAGACCAACACGCTGACCCTGGTCGAGCACCGCGGCGAGACCACGCTCACCAACCGCGTGCTCTACGACTCGAGAGAGGCGCGCGACATGGTCCTCCGCTCGCCCATGGAGCAGGGCCTGGCCACCGGCTACGATCTCCTGGACGAGGTGCTGGCGGCGCTGCCGGGCCGCTGACGCCCGCGAGGCGACGGCGCCCTGCCGCTCGTGTCATGATGGCGGCCGTGCGGCGGCGACTGCGCTGGTTCGGGTTCCTCGCCGCGGCCGCGTGGATGCTCCTGTCTCCGGCCTGGGTGCAGCTGTTCGGCGGCAGCTCCGGCGGGGTGGTGCGGGCCTGGCAGATGTTCCACCTGCGCGGCGCCGGCATCTGCTCGGTGCGCTTCGACGACCGCGGCGAGCGCATCGACCGCTACGCGGTGCTCGGCGTCGACCGCGCGCGGGCGCCGGCCAGGTTCCGCCGCATCGGCGATGAGGAGCAGGCGCGCGCCATGGGCCGCCGGCTGTGCGGCGCGCGCGGGCCCGGCGCCGACGTGCGCGCCCTGCTGCGCTGCGGCGAGCGCCGGGGCCTGCGCACCATCCTCGACCGCGAGGAGAACCTGTGCGCCCGCTGATCGCGGCGCTCGAGCGCGCGCTCGACCGCGAGGCGTCGACCCGTCCGGCCGCGCTCCTCCGCATCGGGCTCGCCGCCATCACGCTGGTCCGCTTCGCCGAGCACCTCACCTTCCGCGACAGCACGGACCTCTTCCGCCTGGCCGTGATGGCCGGCTTCTGGCTGGGCGCGCCCGCCATGCTGGTCGGCTGGCGCTCGCAGGCGGCGTCGGCGCTGACCGCGATCGCCGTCGTCGCCGGCGCGGCACGCCTGGCCACCGAGCAGAACGGCTGGAACCACCACCACGTCTACCTGCTCGTGGTCGCCATCGTCTGCGTCGCGATCACACCCTGCGGCCGCTCCTGCTCGATCGACCGCTGGCGCGCGCTGGCCCGCGCCGAGCGGAGCGGCGCCCCGCCGCCGCCCGAGCGCGGCCTGGTCTGGGCCCAGTACCTGATCGCGGTCCAGCTCACCGCGGTCTACCTGTGGGGCGCGATCGACAAGTGCAACCCGGGCTGGCTGCACGGCGACAAGCTGCAGGCCCAGCTCCTGTTCTACATCTTCGACTCCGATCCGCCCGACCTGCCCGGCTGGGGTGCGCTGATGGCCGCGCTGTCGATCGGCACGGTCGCGCTCGAGCTCGCGCTCGCGGTCGGCCTGTGGTTCCGTCGCGCGCGCCGCTGGCTCATCCCGGCCGGCGTCGCCTTTCACATCACCATCTATGTGTCGCTGCCGGTGACCGTCTTCTCGGCCCTGTCCTGCCTGCTCTACCTGGCCTACGTCGACCCGGACGAGGTGCACCGCGCGATCGATCGGCTGACCGGCCCCTGAACCGGGAAGCGCGCGAAACGGCGGCCCGGGGGCTGTTCGGCGCCGATCAGATGCTGCATCTTCCCAGTGCAGATGGCCGATCCGATCCGCGAACACACCCACTCGCACTGCTCGCACCACGAGCACGGGGCGCAGGGGCCGGACGGGTCGGGGCACGGCGGCCATGCGGCTCCGACCCGCGCGCATGCTCACGGGGCCGGCGCGCGGCGCTGGATCTGCCCGATGGATGCGGACGTGGCGGCGGACCGGCCGGGCGCCTGCCCGCGCTGCGGCATGGCCCTCGAGCCGGCCAGCCCCGCGCCGGCCGCGGTCCGCTGGACCTGCCCCATGCACCCGGAGATCGTGCGCGGCCAGCCGGGCAGCTGCCCCATCTGCGGCATGGCGCTGGAGCCGCTGGTCGAGACCGCCGAGGCGGACAACCCGGAGCTGGTGGACATGCAGCGCCGGCTCCGGCTGAGCGCTCTCCTGACCGCGCCGCTCTTCGCCATGACGATGGGCCCGATGGTGACCGGCTCGCCGCTCGTCCCTGCCCTGGCCGGCCGCGCCCGCTCCGCCGTCGAGCTTGCGCTGGCCACGCCGGTCGTGCTGTGGGGCGGCTGGCCGTTCCTGGTCCGCGGCTGGCGCTCGGTGCGGACCTGGAACCTCAACATGTTCACCCTCATCGCGCTCGGCGTGCTGGTGGCCTACGCGTCGAGCGCGCTGGCCGCGATCGCGCCCGGCCTGGTGCCGCCCGCGTTCCGGCCGCACGGCGAGGTGCCGCTCTACTTCGAGGCCGCGGCGGTCATCGTGACGCTGGTCCTGCTCGGCCAGGTGCTCGAGCTGCGCGCCCGCGGCCGCACCGGCGCCGCGATCCGCGCGCTGCTCGCCCTGGCGCCGGCCACCGCGCGCCGCATCTCCGCCGCCGACGGCCGCGAGGAGGACGTCCCGCTGGCAGGCGTCCAGGTCGGCGACCTCCTGCGCGTTCGGCCGGGCGAGAAGGTGCCGGTCGACGGCCAGGTCACCGAGGGGCGCAGCGCGGTCGACGAATCGATGGTGACCGGCGAGCCGGTGCCGGTCGAGAAGCTGCCCGGCCACCGGCTGATCGGCGCCACCGTCAACGGCACCGGCGCGCTGGTCATGCGGGCCGACCGGGTCGGCGCCGACACCCTCCTGGCCCGCATCGTGGCCATGGTGTCGGAGGCGCAGCGCAGCCGCGCGCCGGTGCAGAGGCTGGCCGACCGGGTGTCGGGCGTCTTCGTCCCGGCGGTGATCGCGGCGGCGGCGGTCGCGTTCGCGGTGTGGGCCGCGCTCGGGCCCGAGCCGCGCGTGCCCCACGCGCTGGTCACCGCCATCGCGGTGCTCATCGTCGCGTGCCCGTGCGCGCTCGGGCTGGCGACGCCGATGTCGGTCATGGTGGCGACCGGCCGCGGCGCCGGGGCCGGCGTGCTGTTCCGCAGCGCCGAGGCCATCGAGCGGCTGCGCGACGTCGACACCCTGGTGGTCGACAAGACCGGCACCCTGACCGAGGGCAAGCCGGCGCTCACCCAGGTGGTCGCGCTGCGCGGCGGCCCGGTCGAGGCGGAGGAGCTCCTGCGCCTGGCCGCGTCGGTCGAGCGCGCCAGCGAGCACCCACTGGCCGCAGCGGTCGCGGCCGGCGCCGAGGCGCGCGGCATCGGCCTGGCCCCGGCGATCGACTTCGAGGCGCGCACCGGCCTCGGGGTGCTGGCGGCGGTGGGCGGGCGCCGGGTCGCGCTCGGCAACCGCGCGCTCCTGGCCGAGCTCGCCATCGACCCCGGCGAGCTGCCCGAGCGGGCCGACGCGCTGCGCCGCGAGGGCCAGACCGTGATGCTGGTGGCGGTGGACGGGCGCGCGGCAGGCCTCATCGGGGTGGCCGATCCGATCAAGCCCTCCGCCGCGGAGGCGCTCGCCGCCCTCCGCCAGGGCGGGATCCGCATCGTCATGCTGACCGGCGACAGCGAGACCACCGCCCGGGCGGTGGCCGGCCGCCTCGGCATCGACCACGTGGTCGCCGAGGTGCTGCCGGCGGAGAAGGCGGCCGCCGTGGCGCGGCTCCAGGCCGAGGGGCGCACGGTCGCCATGGCCGGCGACGGCATCAACGACGCGCCGGCCCTGGCCCGGGCCGACGTGGGCATCGCGATGGGGACCGGCACCGACGTGGCGGTGGAGAGCGCCGGCGTGACCCTGGTGCGCGGCGACCTCCGCGGCATCGTGCGGGCGCGCCGGCTGTCGGCCGCCGCCATGCGCAACATCGCGCAGAACCTGTTCTTCGCCTTCATCTACAACGCCGCCGGCGTGCCGCTGGCGGCCGGGGTGCTCTATCCCTTCACCCACCTCATGTTCAGCCCGATGCTGGCGGCCGCGGCCATGAGCATGAGCTCGGTGTCGGTCATCGCCAACGCGCTGCGCCTGCGGCGGGTCTCGATCTGATCGCGCGCGAGGGGTACGATCGCGGCGTGCTGGGGAGGAGGAGGGCGTTCATGAGCATCCCGGAGACCATCGTCAGCTACCTGCAGCATCGAGCGATCGACTTCGACGTGGTGACGCATGAGCCGACCGCGACGAGCATGGAGACGGCGCAGTCGGCCCACATACCCGGCGATCGCCTGGCCAAGGCGGTGGTGCTCGAGGACGGCGAGCGCTACGTGGTCGCGGTCCTGCCGGCCACCCACCGGATCGACACCGAGGCGCTGTCCGACCTCCTCGACCGCGACCTGTTCATGGCGGGCGAGGACGACTTCGCGTCGGTGTTCGGCGACTGCCGGGTCGGCGCGGTCCCGGCCCTGGGCGGCGCCTATGGCCTGCAGACCGTGGTCGACGAGGCGCTCACCCGCCAGCCCGACGTCTACCTCGAGGGCGGCGATCACGAGCACCTCATCCACATCGATCACGCCGCGTTCCTCCGGCTCATCGCCGGCTCGGGGCGCGGAAACTTCAGCCGCCACGTCTGACGACTTCGACGGGCGCCCCGATGAGCCGACCGCCGCGCGCGGCGGCGGCGGCCGGCTCGTCGTCGATCAGAGCGTGGCGCCGATGGTCACCAGCGCGGTCAGCGGCGCGCCCGGCGTGAAGTGCACGTCCTCGCGCACGTCGGCCCCGGGCGAGACGCGCGACTCCTCGGCGAACTGCGCCTCGCGCCACTTCGAGTCGAAGAGGTTCATGACCGTGAGCCCGGCATCGAAGCGGCCGAGCTTGTGCGAGGCGACCAGGTCGAACAGGAGGTAGCCGTCGGCGGTCAGGCTGCCGTCGTCGTTGGCCGGGCGATCGCCGATGCCGCGCGTGCGCAGGGCCACGAAGGTGGACGGGCCGTGCGACAGCGTGACGCCGCCGCCTCCGGTCAAGCGCGGCGCGAGCGCGAGCGCGCCCCCGTTGCCGCGGTTGGCGACGAACACGGAGCGTCCCACCGACACGTTGGCGTCGAGGCTGAGCCACGGGGTCGCGGTCCACGAGGCCGCCAGGTCGGCGCCGTAGCGCCGCGTCGGATCGGACGGCTCGGTGCCGCCGTTGTCGCCGCTCCACACCTGCTCCGACGAGAGGTGGAGGTACCAGAGCGCGGCCTGGGCCTCGACGCCGTCGACCGGCCGCACGCGGGCCCCGGTCTCGGTGCCGAACGCGCGGGCCAGCGCGCCCCTGCCGTCGTCCGACACCGCGCTGCGCGCGTCGTTGGAGTGGAAGCCAAATCCAGTGTTGGCGAAGATGTCGACCCGCTCGCCGGGCCGGGCGATCGCGCTCAGCTTGGGGCTGAAGATCGCGCGCTGGGCGGTCCCGCCGGTCGACATGGGCGTGAGCGCGGTCTCCGGATCGAGGTCCTCCAGGTCCCACACGAAGCTGTCGATGCGCGCGCCGGCGGTCAGCTCCAGCCACGAGGTCGCGGACACGTTCTCCTCGGCGTACGCGGCCAGGTTGCGGATGGCGCCCTGGGTGTCGTTGCACGGGTTGGCGACCTCGAAGCAGTCGGCCAGGCGCATCCGCTTGCTGGTGTGCCACAGGCTGGCGGTCACGTCGTCGGCGCGCACCTGGGCGCCGGCCGTGATGAGCGCGGGCGCGCCGAGGATCGAGTGCAGGCGGCGGTAGGTCGCGCTGGTGCCGTAGAGCAGGCGGTTGTCGGTCTGCTCGATCTGGTCGCCGTTCATCGGGTCGCGCGCGAACAGGGTGAAGTCGGAGTAGAGGCGCAGGCGGTAGTCGACCAGGTAGGCGAGAAACGACCAGCGCCCCTTCTCGGCCGAGCCCACGTCGTAGTGGAGCGCCGCGCTGGCGCGCGACGAGGTGCCGCCCTCGCTGGGATCGAT
>Ga0126377_10000024_pt1 | contig 62538 bp, 62 predicted proteins | sample PanSoiMetPlot_22_FD_92647 | JGI IMG/M metagenome (GOLD analysis project Ga0126377, IMG submission 92647) | Tropical forest soil microbial communities from Panama - MetaG Plot_22 | ecosystem: Environmental > Terrestrial > Soil > Tropical forest > Bulk soil | place: Panama | collected 2016-02-17 | reverse complement strand
ATTGAGGACGACTTTTTTGAGTTGGGTGGACACTCGCTGCTTGCGACGCGTCTGATCAGCCGGATCCGATCGAGCCTTGGTGTTGAGGTTTCGATCCGCAGCCTGTTTGAAGCGCCGAGCGTTTCAGCCTTGGTCAAGCATCTCGGCGACGGGCGCCCAATCCGGTCCGATCTTGACCCTCTCCTGCCAATCAGACCACATGGAAAGATGCAGCCGTTGTTCTGCATCCATCATGCGGGAGGGTTCAGCTGGCCGTACTCGAGACTCATTACCCACCTTCCTTCGGATTATCCAATTTATGGGCTACAGGCGCGCAATCTTACTGAGCCAAAGTTGCTGCCCGACAGTATTGAGGACGTCGCTCTAGATTATCTGAGGCTTATTCGTGAGATCCAACCCCGTGGACCGTACAATCTGCTCGGCTGGTCGTTTGGCGGTCTAGTGGCTCACGCCATTGCCACTCGCCTCCAGTCCACAGACGAAAAGGTTGAACTGCTCGCGCTTCTCGATAGCTATCCCAGCAATTGTGAAGAACTCCCGCATCGCCAGCAGCGCCATAAAGAAGTTCTCTTCGCCGGCGCGGCCGATCCGATACGTAATATGGTCGACACCTTGCGCCATGACGAACATCTCCTCTCCATGCTGAAGGAACACCACTATGAAGCTATCATGGAGGGATACGATAACAGCGTTCGTCTGATGAGGAGATTCTTGCCACAGCAATTTCGTGGCGATATCTTGCTTTTCATGGCCGCGCAAGGCGAAGCGAAACCACCGCACGATGTATGGGCGCCTTATGTCGGCGGGAAGATTAAAGTCCATCGCATCGACTGTACCCACGAGGCAATGATGGATCCCCTACCCGCTGCGAGCATTGGACGCGTACTTGCGGCCGAGCTAAGACGTCGGAGGACAATGACACTCCACGTAAAAAGGAGGACATCGTGACTAATCCATTTGAAGATGAAAACGGCATCTATCATGTGTTGATCAATGAAGAAGGACAGTACTCCCTTTGGCCAAGCTTCGTGGATGTTCCCAACGGTTGGACCATCATTCATAAATCCGACAGTCGTGCTGCTTGCCTAGAGTTAATAAACCGAAACTGGACCGATATGCGCCCAAAGAGCCTAATCAAGAGCATGGAGGAGTCGTCGGAGAACGAAACAAAAGATAAGCCGTCTGATCGGTCGTTGCATTAAAGTCAAACCTGCAGTGGTCTCGCAAAGGGGGGCGAATATTATTAGGGTCTGGACTCACAGCTTGATCCAATAGAGTGCGCCGATGAGGGTCGCGGCGGCAAGGAAATTTCGAGCGAGTTTGTCGTAGCGGGTGGCGATGCGCCGCCAATCCTTGATGCGACAGAAGAAGTTTTCGATTTTGTGCCGCTGCCGATAGAAACGCTTCGCTGAGATCGAATCGCATGACCCACCTCCGCCCGCGGTGAATCACGATGCGGGTTGCTTTTCAGTAAATTATGCGGGTACAGACCCTAGTTCTTTTTAGGCGGGCGAAAATCATTCAAGGTCGCTCCGCTTTCGAAGTGCTCGATGAAAACCCGCCCAATGCTCCGGGTGCAGGCGATCGCAGAGATGGTGGACACGACAGTTCCTAGCAGGACACCGGCTGGCACGGCGTAGAACAGGGTCGAAGTCGTGACAACTGCGAATCCGGTAGGTGTGGCGCCTCCAACCAGCCCTGCGACTATGGCGCGAGCTCGATCGCGTTCGAAAGGAACGCCATACAGGTTGCTCAGCATCTTCACCATGCGGATAATTATCGTCGTAATGCCGGCGGCACTCGCGATTGGCAGCGGGACGATTCCGCCGAATGCCGAATACGCGGCATGACGATCCACGATCGCACGTGCTTGCGCTAATCGCTTCGTGGCGTCCATTTTGGCGGAGATCGAGGCTGCGCGATCGAGGGCTACCGTGTCGGAGACTGAAAACGGCCCGGTCCTCTCGATAACCTGTGCCGCCGGGTCTGGCGCGGCACTTGCTCCGCTGGATGGTTCGTTCGAAGCCATCACGCTCATCGGCGTCCGGCGCCACTCAGTGCCGTTCCCGGCCGCGGCTTCGCGCAGGCCGTCCATCGTATGCCTGATTGCGCTGGGAAGCTTTTTTCTCACGCTCATGCCGCCTGTTTAATGGCGAGAATATTGTCGACCTCAGCAGCGATCGCTGCGATGTCGCGCGCGGCGGCTCCTGCACCGTCCATAAGGCTTGGCGTCGCGCCCCAGAGGGCCGCTTCCGCATAGATAACGCGGTTGGTCATCTCACTTTCGAGTAGGGGGAAGCCGGCCGCGCTGAGCTCGGAACGAATGTGTTTGGCAATCACGGAATCGCGTGTCGTCTGGGTCAATAGGCAGCGGAAGACGGGCCGTCGGTCCCCAGCGCTATTAGTGAGCATGTTGAGGGTATCGATCATGCGATCAACGTCGAACGGAGAGGCCTTGACGGGCACGAGTACAAAATCGCTTGCGGCGAGGCATTTGGTTGTCGTTTCCGAACGAAATCCTGGCGTATCGATAATCACTAGGCCGCCACCGGCAGAAACCCGGCGGGCCGCGTCGCAGGCGTATTCAGTCGCATCCTCAACCACGGGCACGCCAGCGAGCGCCCGGTCACGCGCAGCGAGCCGGGCGATCGAGCGCTGTGGATCGGCATCGACGATTGTCGGATGACGTCCCTCAATGTGCCAATGTACAGCAAGGCAACTTGCAAGCGTACTTTTGCCGCTGCCGCCCTTCATCGTAGCTACTGTGATGATCGTGCTCATCATCGTCCGGCCCCTGCCGCAAAAGCGACGAATCATCCGAATCAATGTTATCGTTTTCTCGGCGAACTGCCTACCGTTTGAGCGCGGCCGGCGATAAATCTCGATGCTTTGCGAGTAACAGGGTCAAGTACACGAAATCAGCGATGAACTACGGCCTGGCCGGGTTCATTCAATTCGATTTCATCCGGCCGCCTTGCGCAGAAGCTGGCCAACAGCTGACAGGACCGAATCTATGCGGTGCCGGTCGGAGTCGCTCGGAATACCGAACCGCAACCAGGTAGGCTCTTCGCGGAAGAGCCTAACGATTATCCCCTTGGCTCCAAGATGCTGAAATATCTGACGTGCGTCGCGCGCGCGAACCAGCCGGAATAATGATGTGCCGCCGGCAATCTCGATACCTGCACTTTTTATTGACCGGTCGAAGTTCTCCGCAGCGCGCAGCAGTCGGACGCGAGTGGCGTCAATCCAGGCAGCGTCTGCAAGGGCTCGTTCGGCGATCGCGATCGCTGGGCCAGATACGCCCCACGGCCCTATGGCGCGCTTGAGCTTTGCTATTAGAGCGGGCGCAGCAAGCGCGAATCCTAGCCTCAGTCCTGGCAGCCCAAAGAACTTTCCAAAGGATCGGAGCACGACAATGTTTTCGCGCTCTGTCTCCCCCGCCAAGCTGGCTTCTGGCGGCCCGACATCCATGAAGGCTTCGTCGACGACGAGAAGACCACCGCGGGCGCTCAATTCGTTGCACAGTGCCAGGAGCTTTTCTTTGCTAATAACTCGTCCGTCAGGATTGTTCGGATTGACCACAACTGCGAGGTTGGCTCCATGCAGTTCGTCGATCTGTCTCGCATTCAACACGGCATGTCCCGCGTGTGCGGCGGCGTGCGCATGCTCGGAATAAGTTGGGCCGAGAATGACTGCGCGACCCGGAGGCGCCAACGCGGTCACGAGGGGCAATAGGAGCTGGCTGCCGGGTGCGCATACCACATGCGTCGCCGATGGCGCCCCGTAAGCTTGGGCCGCGATTGCGGAAAGGCGCCATTGCGCCCCAAGATCAGGTAATCGTGCGAACACATCCCGGCCGAGCGGAGGCAGGGGGTAAGGATCAGGGTTGATTCCCGTTGACAGGTCGATGAAAGGTTGCGGCGCCTCGGGGAACAGCTGACGCGCTCTGGCGAGGTCGCCGCCGTGCTCGAGAAGCGCATCCGGGCGGGAGATCATGGCTGTCGTGCTCACCGCTTTGGCCGTCCTGATCGAGATCACCGCTGGTTATCCGCATTGGCTGTTGCGATCAATCGGCCACCCGGTGATTTGGATGGGCCGCCTGATCGCGACATTCGAGCGCCGCTGGAACAATGGGAGTGCAGGTCCCGGCCTGAGGCAGATATTTGGGGTTATTACAGTTTTGCTCCTCGTTGCCATCGTGGCTACGGCAGCCCTTATCATCGAGCGCGGACTTCTAATCCTACCATTTGGTATGATCGGTGCCGGCATTCTCGCCAGCACGTTAATCGCCCAGCGAAGCCTGTACCAACACGTGGCGCGCGTTGCCGATGCGCTCGAGAACGAAGGCGCTCGCAGCGCCCAAGAAGCAGTGTCGCACCTTGTTGGCCGCGATACTCAGAGCCTCGACGAAGCAGGTGTCGCTCGCGCTGCCATCGAGAGCCTGGCAGAGAATTTTTCCGATGGGGTAGTGGCGCCTGTCTTCTGGATGATCATCGCGGGACTGCCAGGCGCTGCAACTTACAAGGCGATTAGCACGGCTGATAGCATGATTGGGCATCACAGCCCGCGCTATCAGGCCTTCGGCTGGGCTGCCGCCCGCCTCGACGATTTGGTGAACCTGCCGGCATCGCGGCTCGCGGCCCTGCTTATCATCGCTGCTGGGGCCGTCACACAAGGCGCTTCGGCACCAGCGGCGTGGCGCGCGATGCACCGGGATGCTCGTCATCACCGCTCGCCGAACGCGGGCTATCCTGAAGCGGCAATGGCAGGTGCTCTTGGTCTTTCGCTGGCAGGGCCGCGCGCCTACGGCGGGATCGTGATCAACGATGCGTTCATGGGGGATGGGCGCCGTGCGGCCAAAACGACGGATATTCGGGCTGCGCTCGCACTATACCGTTGCGCCGACGCAATCTTAGTCGGATGCATTGTTTTCACGGCCGCTGTTCTCATCGCGATAGGCTGAGCAGGCGATCGATATTGACGTGAGCGGCGATATGGTCCGCCAACTGGTTCAGCGTTTGGTCAACGAGCGCATCATAGGAAACCGCTACCTGGCCTGCTGCAAAGCGTTCGAGCCACGCAGAGCGTTGCCGATCTTCTGCAAACAGTCCGTGGATGTAGGTTCCCATGATCCGCCCGTCAGCCGACACCGCCCCCTCGGAGGATCCGTCGGAGAGACGAGCGAAAGCCCTCGTGCGGTCACGCCCTTCGGTCAGGCCCATATGCATTTCATAGCCCGAGAAAGGCGTGCCATCGCTCGTCATCCCATAGACGGGCTGCAGGCGCTTCTCCGCCGTCAAGACCGTCTCGACATCGAGTAGACCTAGGCCATCGGCAACACTAACAGGTCCTTCGAGTCCGAGTGGGTCCGATATCGTCCGTCCCAGCATCTGATAACCGGCGCACAGTCCCAAAACGCTGCCGCCGCGCCGCACATGCGCGGCAATGTCAATGTGCAAACCTGTGTCGCGAAGCGCAGACAAATCGGAAATCGTTGCCTTCGCGCCAAGCAGGATAACGAGATCGGTGTCGCCAGGAACCGCGTCGCCGGGACGAAGCCGGATTAGATCTACCGCCGGCTCCGCCTCCAACGGGTCGAGATCGTCGAAGTTGGCCACGTGCGGCAGGATTGGGACCGCGATCCTGATTCGTGCCTTTGGCTTTGTAATTAGGCTGCCCTCGAGTGCCAGAGCGTCTTCCGCCGGAAGGAGTCGGGCGCCGGGAAAGAAGGGTAAAATGCCAAGCGGCTCCCATCCCGTCAGCCGCGCGATCGTCGCCATTCCGTCCGCGAACAGCTGTGGCTCACCGCGAAATTTGTTGACGAGAAAACCGCGAATTTGCGCCGCGTCGGCTGAATCAATGACGGTCTTGGTTCCGACCAGACTAGCAATGACGCCGCCCCGATCGATGTCCCCGATCAGCACAACGGGCAGATCGGCCGCGCGCGCGAATCCCATATTGGCGATATCATGTTCGCGCAGGTTCACTTCCGACGCGCTGCCGGCGCCTTCGACGAGCACGATGTCGGCTTCCCTTTTCAGGCGGGCATAGCTATCGAGCACGAACCGGGCCAGATTCGGCTTCATGCGCTGATAAGCAGCGGCGTTCGCCGTTCCGTGAACGCAACCCTGTACTACGACTTGTGCGCCCACCTCACTCTGTGGCTTAAGCAGCACTGGATTCATATGCACGCTCGGCGGAGTGCGTGCAGCTCGTGCCTGGAGAGCCTGCGCTCGGCCAATCTCGCCGCCGTCGACAGTCACCGCCGCGTTGTTGGACATGTTTTGCGGCTTGAATGGCCGGACGTTGAAGCCCCGATTTGCCAGGGCCCGCGCCATGCCGGTGACGATGAGCGATTTGCCCACATCGGATGCCGTGCCCTGGAACATCAGTGCGCGGGCGGTCAAGGTCAGAACTCGATGCCAGGCTGAGCCTTCACGCCGGCGGTGAAATGATGCTTCACGAGCGTCATCTCAGTCACGAGATCGGCCGCGGCGATGAGTTCCGGCTTGGCGTTGCGGCCGGTGGCTACGACGTGAAGCCCGGGCCTGCGGCTGCTCAATGCGGTGATGACAGAACGGAGGTCGAGGTAAGCATAGCGTAGCGCGATATTGATTTCGTCGAGGATCACGAGGCTAAAGGTTGGATCGTCCATGAGTTCAAGCGCCTTAGCCCAAGCCCGCTCTGCGGCGGCGATGTCGCGCTTGAGATCTTGCGTTTCCCACGTGAAGCCTTCGCCCATCGTGTGCCATGAGATCTGGTCTGCAAATACGGCAAGAGCGTCGCGCTCCGCGGAGTGCCAAGCTCCTTTGATGAATTGAACGATGCCCACTCGATGGCCGCGACCGAGCATGCGCAACGCGAGCCCGAAAGCGGCGGTGGATTTGCCTTTGCCCATCCCCGTATGGACGATGAGAAGACCCTTCTCGACCGTCTTTCCGGCGACCTCTGCGTCCTGCACGAGTTTACGCTTCGCCATCTTCGCGCGATGACGCTCGACCTCATGCTCGTCGATTGGGCTGCTCATGCTTCCCCCTTTATGGTTTTATGGTGAGCGGCAATCCGGCGACGACGAGTACGACGCGATTTGCGTGCGCGGCAATCCGCTGGTTGAGCCGGCCCTGGAGATCGCGGAAACGACGGCCGAGAGCACTATCCGGTACGATGCCAAAGCCGACCTCGTTAGCGACCAGCACAACTGGCGCTGCGGCTCGCGTCAACGCGGATTCAAGCCGCTCGACCTCTGCATCAACATCTGCCCCAGCTAGCAAGGCATTTGAGAGCCACAGCGTCAAACAATCGACAAGCAGGGGCGTCCCTGCTTGGGCGGCGAGTGCCCCCACGAGGTCGCGCGGCGTTTCGAGAGTTCGCCAACTTGCTCCACGGCGTGCCCGATGGGCGGCAATGCGCTCTGCCATCTCCGCATCGCGCGGTTCGGCGGTTGCTACATAGGTCCAGGGTGGTGGGAACGCCGTAATCAAGCTCTCGGCGTAGCAACTCTTGCCCGAGCGAGCGCCGCCGAGGACGAGCGTGAGCGGGGTGACGATCGGGGCATTCGATGCGGCCAAGATTTCTACGCGCCGGGTATGACTTGCCCGATCAGGGCCGTTAATCCGACCCCGACAATCGCCGCGCCGGCAAGACGCGGCATGAGTTCGGAAATATCGAATCCTCGCCAGCGCGCGAACAGCGCCGTTCCGACCGTGAGCGCGCTCTGGATAAGAACGAGTCCCAGAAGATATGCATGAAGCGGGGAGGCTTCCGCGCCGACAATGGACTCACCGAACGCGTAGCCGTGGAAGAGTCCGGCGACGGCAAAAAGTGCTCCCCACAACCAAACTGCTAGAGCGCGTCCGCGTGCAATCAGGAATCCTGCCAGCAAAACCGAACATGCAACGATAATCTCGGCCCCTGGGACATCGATGCCGTTGACATGCAGCATGACACCGATCGCCGAGGCAATCACGAACAGCGCCGGTAATGCCAGATTGAGTCCACCGATGCCGACGGCAATGCCGATTGCCAACAAAAAGGCCAGGTGGTCCGGACCAATGACCGGATGGCCGATGCCGGACAAGAGACCCTCAACAAGGGTCGAGGGAGTCTGGCCACCCATCACATGATGGGCAAATGCCGATGTTGTGAAGAGAAAAAGAACCGCGACGAGCGCCGTGCGGAAAAGCAGACGTAGACCCATGGCATTTCCCCATGCACCTTCATCCGAAGGCGAGCTTAGTTGACCGCCTCACACCCGCAGCTTTTGGCAACGCCGCACTATATTCCTTTTTCGCCTCGCCTGGAGAGCTTCGAGTGCCGCAGGACTATAGCTCTCGGAGAGTCGACCGCAAGCGCCGTGGCGTGTCGGCATTGACAAAGCGCGCACCGCGACCGTTAACTGGCTGCGATCGACGGTCTCTCGTTCGAGAGCGAATAGGGAATGCGGTGCGGAACGAGGTTCCAAAGCCGCAGCTGCCCCCGCAACTGTAGGCGGCGAGCCCGTGCCACATTGCCACTGGGACCGATTCCCGGGAAGGCGGTGACGGGCGGCGACCCGCGAGCCAGGAGACCTGCCGTTGATTCGGTCGTGGCCCGGCGGGGTGCCTCGGGGCCGGTCGCTTCGCACCAAGCACCCGGATTTGGGGGAGCCGCCCCTGTGGAGCGGCGCGAATGAACTCTGAACAGCTATACGAGACTGAGCCGGAAGCGTGCGCTGCCGCTGCCACCGTCTATGTGTGCATTACGTGCCGCCATTCCACCGGAGTAGAGAGCGAACCACCACCCGGGGCCATCCTAGCGGCGGCGACGGCGAAAGCTGCCGAAGGCAGCGGTGTTGCGATCAAACCCGTCCGCTGCCTGGCGAATTGCACGCACGGCTTGAGCGCGGCGGTGCGCTGCCATGGTTCTTGGACCTACATTTTCGGTGGCCTCGACGCCGCCTGCGGGCCCGCCCTCATCGACGGCGCCCGCCTTCTGGCCAGCGCGACCGATGGCATCATGCCATGGAGGGGACGGCCACAACCGCTCAAGCGCGGCCTCATTGCCCGCGTGCCGCCAATCAATTTTGAGGAGCTTGGATGAGGAATTCAATGACTCGCGTGCCCTGCACCATCGTCACCGGTTTTCTCGGAGCCGGCAAGACGACGTTGATCCGGCACGTCTTGACCCATGCAAACGGGCGACGATTGGCCGTGGTCGTGAATGAGTTCGGTGATGTCGGTATCGACGGCGAAATTCTCAAAGGTTGCGGCGACGAGTCGTGTCCGCAAGAGAACATCGTCGAACTGGCCAACGGCTGCCTCTGCTGTACGGTCGCCGACGACTTTGTACCGGCGTTGGATACGATCCTGGCGCGTACACCGCCGGTCGAGCATATCGTGATCGAGACATCTGGCCTCGCGCTCCCGAAGCCATTGGTCCAGGCCTTTCAGTGGCCGGCGATAAAGAGTCGGGTCACGGTTGACGGCGTCGTCGCCGTGGTCGACGGCGCCGCGTTGGCGGCGGGGCGATTCGCAACGGATCTGGATGCGCTGACCCGCCAGCGCCAGGCTGACCCGGCGCTTGGTCACGACGATCCGATCGAGGAAGTGTTCGAGGATCAGATCGCCTGCGCCGACCTCGTGGTGCTCAACAAGCGCGATCTCTTGGATAATATCGGAGCCGGGAAGGCGGTCACCGCCATCGCGAACTCCTTGCCCCGTGCTGTGAAGATTGTACCGGTCGCCCACGGCAAGGTTGATCCGGCAGCCTTGCTCGGGCTCGGCATCGCAACAGAGGACGACATTGCCAACCGCCGCACGCGCCATGACGCGGAGCTGGAACACGACCACGACGATTTTGAAAGCTTTGTCGTTCCGCTGCCGGAGATTGCCGATCCGACGAGCTTCGCGAAGCGCATCGCGATTGCGGCGGCAGACGCGAGCGTTCTGCGCGTGAAGGGCTTTGCGGCAGTCGCTGGCAAACCGATGCGCCTACTCGTACAGGCCGTCGGTCAACGCGTCAGCCACCACTACGATCGTGCCTGGGCCGCCGCGGAGAAGCGCCAAGGCCAACTTGTCATTATCGGTTTGAAGGGTCTGGACCGCGAGGGTCTCAGACGCGCCCTTCTAGGGTGAGGGATGCATCTGCTAACGACCACTTCGGCTTCCATCGACGACGTGATCGAAGCGGTCGATCTGCGCCAGCCTCCCGGGGACATCGCCGTCTTGTCTTTTGCGGACAGCGACCTGTCCGCCCTTGCGGCGGCTTGGACCGCGCAGCGCGACGTGCTCCCCGCCGTCCGGCTCGCAAATCTGCGTGACCTGCGCCACCCTCTCTCCGTCGATCTTTGGCTCGAGAGCGTGGGACGGCACGCCAAGGTCATTGTGGTACGCCTGCTTGGAGGCCTCGAGTGGTGGCGCTACGGCGTCGAGCGGCTGTCGTCGCTTGCGCGGGAAAGCGCCATTGTCCTTGCGCTTCTACCTGGGGAAGATCGCGATGATCCTCGCCTCGCCGAGGCCTCTACGTTGCCAGGCCATGAACTCCAGAGGCTATTGCAATTCTTTCGCGAAGGCGGACCAGAGAATCTGGCAGCGCTGCTTCGGCGACTGGCGCGATATTGCGGGTCATCAATCAAAATCTCGGAGCCGCGCCCGGTGGCGCGCATGGCCGGATACATTCCCGGCGAAGGCGCGGTCGATCTCGATCGCATCGCCTCGTGCTGCCCGCCCGAGCGACCCTGCGTTGCGATCATCTTCTACCGCGCGATGTTGCTCGCAGCCGACACGGCGGCAATCGATGCCTTGGTTCAGGCACTGAGAGAACGTGGCCTCGCACCGGCCCCCCTGGTGGTCCCAAGTCTGAAGGATCGGATGTCGGCGGATTTCGTGCGCGCTGCGCTCGTCCGACTTAGGCCAGCTGTGGTCGTCACCACGACCGGCTTCGGCGCTGCTGCGGCAGCTGGCGAACCGACGCCATTCGATCAAACCGATGCGCCCGTGTTGCAGGCCGTAATTGCAACCACGCGACGTTTGGCCTGGTCGCAGAGCCCGCGCGGCCTCGGAGCAGCCGACCTCGCGATGCACGTCGTTCTGCCGGAAATTGACGGGCGAGTGCTGCAAGGCGTGATTGCTTTCAAAGGGCCGGTACCAACGCAGGACGACCTTCATTTCACCGCATTCGGAAGTTTGCCCGAGGCGGACCGCGTTGCGATCCTCGCCGACCGCATCGCCGCGCTTGTCAAGCTTCAGGCGACACCGCGTGCCGAACGCCGAGTGGCAGTATTGATGCCCGAATATCCTGGCGCGCTGGGCCGCGCCGGTTATGCCGTCGGCCTCGATGTGCCGGCGAGCGTGGTCGGGCTGCTGTCGGACTTAGAACAGGCGAAGTATGACGTTGCCGGCGCGCCGCGAACCTCGCGCGCGTTGCTCGACGCCTTGGCTAATCCATCGATCGATGCTGCCCTCCCGCTCGATCGTTACCGCGACCTCGCTGCGGCCCTTCCCACTGAAGCCCTCGAGCGAGTGCAGGCCACATGGGGCGACGCCGAGGACGACAGTGATGTACTTGACGGCGCATTTTATTTTCGTGCACGGACGTTCGGCAAAGTCGTCGTCGCATTCCCTCCAGACAGAGGTAGCGCCTCTGATCGACGAGCAACCTACCACGACGCGACTTTGCCGCCACGCCACGCGTTGATGGCGTTCGCACTTTGGCTTCGGCACGCTGCTAAGGTGGATGCGCTCGTCCACATGGGCGCGCACGGCACCCTCGAATGGCTACCTGGCAAAGCTGTCGCGCTGACCGCGTCGTGTTTTCCAGAATTGATGGTCGGGTGCCTTCCTATGATTTACCCGTTCATCGTCAGCAACCCCGGGGAAGCCGCGCAGGCAAAGCGCCGGATCGCCGCGCTGACCATAGGGCACCTGCCGCCGCCGCTCGTCGAAGGGGGGCTCGCGGGAGAGGCCCGCGACCTCGAGCGCCTCGTCGATGAATACGCGCAGACGGACGGCCTTGATCGGCGCCGACGCGAGCGATTGGCGCGAGCGATCCTCGAACAGGCCGGACGCACCGGGCTCATGGCCGAAGCGTGCGTGCAGCCCCATGATAGTCCCGATGACGCGTTGCGGCGCATCGATGCTTGGCTGTGCGACCTCAAGGACGTCGCCGTCAAGGATGGACTGCACATCTATGGGCACGAGCCCCTCAACGTTTGCGATCCTGCGTGGCGGGCAAGCGCCGCAGCGGAACGAGTAGCCGTCCTCGCCGCCTTGGACGGTCGCCGAATAGCGCCTGGGCCGGCCGGTTCGCCTACGCGGGGTCGCCGGGACGTCCTGCCGACCGGACGTAACCTGTTCGTGACAGATCCGCGCATGCTGCCGACGCCGACCGCAACCGATCTCGGGCGGCTTGCCGCCGACGAAGTGGTCCGCGCGTATATGCAAACCCACGGCGAAATGCCGCGCGCCTCGGTGATCGATCTTTGGGGCAGCGCCACCTTACGCACCGGCGGTGAGGAGATTGCGCAAGGCCTCGCATTAATGGGGTGCCGTCCGACGTGGGATCGAGCGACCGGCCGCGTCACCGGAATAGACGTTCTGCCGGCGGCAAGCGCCGGTCGGCCGCGGGTCGATGTGACCTGGCGAATTTCTGGTCTGTTCCGCGACTTGTTCCCGGCCCAGATCGCGCTCATCGATGCGGCCGTACGCGCGGTCGCGGCACGCGAAGAGCCAGCTGACGAGAACCCGCTTTCCGCAGCTTGGCGGGAATCCTCGCACACAGCCAGCTCAATTGCGCGCATCTTCGGTACCGCGCCTGGAGCTTATGGTGCCGGTGTCGAGGATTTCCTGGGACGCGACATCGATCGCGAGGAACTTGGAAGGTCTTACCTTGCCGCCGTCTCGCATGCTTATGGGGGTTCCGAGGGCACGGCGATACCCGCTCCCGGCGCCTTCGAAGCTCGACTCGCTGCGGCCGACCTGCTCGTGCATTTCGCCGAAGATCCTTCCCGCGACCTGTTGGAAGGAGCGGAAGATGTTGCATTCGTCGGCGGCTTTGCCGCGGCTGCGTCTGCGCTCGGGCATGCGCCCGATCTGATTATCCTCGATACAACTGATCCCGCACGGCCGCACGCGCGCTCGTTGTCTGCGGCTCTAGCGCGGATTGTGCGCTCGCGTGCAACCCACCCGAAGTTTATTGAAGGGCAGCTGCGACATGGCCCGCGCGGAGCCGCCGAACTCGCCGAAACCGTCGACCGTCTCATGGACTTTGCGGAGACAACTGACTTAGTTGCGAGTCATCTATTCGATCTCATACACGAGGCGTATGTCGCCGACGATGTCGTCCGGACTTTTCTCGTTCACGAGAATCCATCGGCAGCGGCTGCCATCGCGGCTCGGCTCGACGCGGCGCGCGAGCGCAGGTTTTGGCATCCTCGGCGCAACGATGTTGACGCGAGCTTGGCGATGCTCGTGAAGGAGCCGGCGTCATGAATGCCCACTTACGACGCGGCGTCTGTCCTGGTCTCTTGCAACCAATGGCGACCGGAGACGGCTTGCTGGCGCGGATCACGCCGACAGGCGAAACAATATCCTGCGATGCGTTTCGGGCGTTGTGTACGGCCGCGCGCGAGTGCGGGAATGGCGTAATAGAGGTCACCTCGCGCGGAAGCGTCCAGATCCGGGGATTAACGGAAACATCGGTAGAAGGATTGGTGTCGGCCCTCGGCAGGATCGAGGTACCACTGTGCGAAGGACCGGCGATCCTGAACAATCCTCTCGCCGGCCTCGATCCGGATGAGGTGCTCGACACCAGCGTCACGGCCGCGGAGCTTCGTCGCGCGATTTCCGCAGCACCTTTCTCGGCCGAGCTCGCCCCGAAGGTTTCTGTCGCTCTCGACGGCGGCGGCGCGCTGCACCTCGAAGCCGTTCCTGCCGACGTGCGGCTGCGGGCAGAGGCAACATACTTTCACATCGCTCTAGGGGGCGATGCGGATAGCGCGACCCCTCTTGGCGCCATCGCCGCCGAGCACGCGGTACGAGCTGCAACGAATCTCATGCGTGTGATCGCGGCGGCGGGACCTGCGACGCGCGCGCGGGATATCGTCGCGGCTGACGGCGCGGCGGCATTTCGCCACGCGATTGCCGATATGCACATCGATCGCCCGCCGCCGCCGCGACGCCCGGCAGCCGAGCCGATTGGGACGCACCCGCTTCGCGACGGCAGCGTCGCGATCGGCCTTCGTCTCGCCCTCGGACACGCAGATTCGTCCGCACTTCGGGAGCTGGCAGAGGCCGCAGCCGTTTCGGGTGCGGTGGGTCTGCGGCCCGCTCCGGCACATACGCTCCTGCTCGTCGGCATCGATCGACATGCCGCTGCGCGTCTCAGCCAGATCGCGCGACAGCTTGGTTTTGTCATCCGGGCGGACGATCCGCGGTGCCGGATTTTTGCCTGCGCCGGGGCGCCGGCGTGCGCCGCGGCGGAGATTCCGACCCGCGCGCTTGCGCCGTTTCTTGCCAGCAACGGAGCGATCTCCGGCGCGGATGGGCCGATGGTGCACGTCTCCGGATGCGCCAAAGGCTGCGCCTGTCCGCGGTCCATGCCGTTGACCGTTGTGGGGACGAAGGGCCGTTGTGGCATCGTAGTGAACGGCTCTGCTCATGAGGAGCCTATCGCGACCCTCTTGCCCGAAGCGGTACCGGCCGCGCTCGCGCGGGTTGCGGGCGCGGTGCAGCGGATGCGTGCAACGGATGAAAGCGCGGCGGAGGCGTTATCCCGTCTGGGCCGCGCGCGCATTGCGCGATTGATCCTCGGCGAGACGACCGATGCCTGAACGGCTCGACTATATTCGCGATGGTGCTCGCATCTACGAACGATCGTTCGCGGTGATTCGGGCGGAGGCCGACCTGTCCGACTTTTCAAGCGAGGAAGCCGAGATCGTCGTGCGCATGGTGCATGCTTGCGGCTATGTCGAGATCACGAGACGGATCCTATTTGGCAACGGGCTTGTCGGCGCGGCGCGGACAGCGCTCGCCCGCGGTGCGTCAATTCTTTGCGATTCGGAGATGGTGGCGCACGGCGTAACACGCGCGCGACTTCCTGCCGAAAACGACGTGGTGTGTACCTTGCAGGATCCGCGAGTGGCGCGGTTGGCCGACGAGCTGCACACGACCCGCTCGGCCGCCGCACTTGAGCTGTGGCGGAACCGCCTTGATGGAGCATTGGTTGCGATCGGCAACGCGCCAACCGCCTTGTTTCATTTGCTTGAGATGCTTGACGCAGGCGCGGCCAAGCCGGCGGCGGTTCTCGGCATTCCAGTCGGCTTTGTCGGTGCGGCAGAGGCAAAGGACGCATTGGTGGAGAACTCGCGTGGCATCCCATTCCTCACCGTGCTGGGACGGATGGGTGGAAGCGCGATGGCGGCGGCCGCGGTCAATGCGCTGGCGAGGGTCGAAAAATGACGGTCGCCGGGAAGCTCGTCGGCGTTGGGGTTGGACCAGGCGACCCCGAGCTCATCACGCTGAAGGCGGTCCGCGTGCTGCAACAAGCCGATGTCGTGGCGCATTTCGCCAAAGCTGTGCAGGCCGGAAATGCCCGGATCATCGCTGCCCGCTACCTTAAACCTGCTGTGCGGGAACTGTCGCTGGTCTTTCCGGTGACGACCGAGCTGCCGCGTCACGAAGCTTCTTATTGCGACATCATTCGCGCGTTTTATGACGAGGCTGCTCGCGAACTTGCAGCGCACCTCGACGATGGCCTTCTCGTCGCCGTGGTCTGCCAGGGTGACCCGCTCTTCTACGGTTCCTACATGCACCTCCACGTGCGCTTGGCACGCCGTTTTCAGACAGAAATCGTCGCCGGCGTGAGTGGAATGTCGGGATGCTGGTCGGCAGTCGGGACGCCAATTGCGCAGGGTGATGACGTGTTCTCTGTGATTCCCGGCACACTCAGGCAAGAGGACCTTGAACGGCGGCTTATCGAGGCGGATGCCGTGGTCGTGATTAAGCTCGGCCGCAATCTGCCGAAAGTGCGTCGTGCGCTTGAACGCACCGGTCGCCTCCATCGTGCCGTTTACGTTGAACGGGGCACCATGACAGGAGAGATAGCGATTCCGTTCGCGGCCAAACAGGACGACTGTGCACCGTATTTTGCCATGGTGTTGGTGCCAGGCTGGGAGGGACGGTTATGAGCGGTCGGCTTGCGGTGGTCGGGCTTGGCCCCGGAGACATCCGCTGGCTCACGCCGGAGGCGAATGCCGCGTTGGCCGCTGCCGATGCGCTGTTCGGGTACGGACCCTATCTCGACCGCGCGCCAGTTCGTGAAGGACAGAGCAGGCATCCCTCTGACAATCGCCAGGAAGCGTTGCGGGCATGTGCCGCGCTCGAAAAGGCAGCCGCCGGCACGAGCGTCGCGTTGGTGTGTGGCGGCGATCCCGGCGTATTCGCGATGGCGGCGGCGGTTTGCGAGCAGATCGAGTCGGGTCCCGCCGGCTGGCGCGCTCTCGAGTTAGAAATTCTGCCCGGCATCACCGCGATGCTGGCGGTCGCGGCGCGCGTTGGTGCGCCGCTCGGTCACGATTTTTGTGCGCTTTCGCTGTCGGACAACTTGAAGCCCTGGCCCGTGATCGAGCGCCGGCTGGATGCGGCGGCGCAAGCGGGATTCGTCATCGCGCTCTACAATCCGATGTCGAACGCTCGGCAGTGGCAGCTCGCCGCGGCTTTCGACCGCTTGCGACGTTACCTTCCGGCGACCACGCCTGTCGTATTCGGCCGCGCGGTCGGAAGAGCGGACGAGAAGATCGCAGTCATGACCTTGCGAACCGCAGATCCGTCTGCTGCAGACATGGCGAGCCTGATTATCGTCGGAACAGCGCAGACACGGCTGGTGTCGCGCCCAGGCCAAGCCCCGCTCGTCTACACGCCGCGTAGTGCAACCGCATGATTAAGCCACATCATTGCTTCCTCAATGGTCCCGACGGTCGGCACCTCGGGCAAAGCCGGGCGACGCAGCAAGATGATCGGAAGCCCCAGCGCGCGTGCTGCTGCGATCTTGCCGTAGGTCGCAGTCCCACCGCTGTTCTTGGCAACAACAATGTCGATGCTATGAGCGGCCATCAACTTACGGTCGGTGGTCTCAGTGAACGGACCTCGACCGATGACATAGGATGCATGTGGGATAGGCAGCGGCGGATCGACCGGCTCGACACTGCGCACGAGATAGTAGTGCTGCGGCGCCCGCGCGAAGGTTTCGATCCCGGTCTTGCCAAGCGTGAGAAAAACACGGCGCGGCCCTTCGCCGAGCGCGTCTACGGCCGTGTCAGTGTTGGCGGCCTCAATCCAACGGTCGCCAGGAAGCGGCGCCCATGGCGGGCGCCGCAGCGCGAGCAGGGGAACTCGCGTGGCTGCCGCCGCTTCGGCGGCATTGGCCGAGATGATCGCCGCGTAAGGGTGCGTGGCGTCGATAAGGACCTCGATGCGCTCCCTTGCGAGATAGTGAGCAAGGCCCTCGGCGCCGCCGAATCCGCCAACCCGCACCGATGCGGCTTGCGCGGCAGGCGCCGTGGTGCGGCCCGCCAGCGAGACCGTGACCGTCAAGTCGGTACGTCCGTCGAGGCGTTCTGCCAAGCGCCGCGCCTCCGTGGTGCCGCCGAGAATGAGGATGCGTCGCATGCCGTTCGCTGACTCCCGCGCGCGCGAGATTGCCGCACCGGCCCGCTGGCTGTCTATCGTGGGGATCGGCGAGGACGGGATCGAGGGATTGACACCAATCGCCCGAAGTCTTGTTCAAACCGCAGAGATCGTGTTCGGCGGGCAACGGCATCTTGCTCTCGCCGCGCCGCTTATCCGTGGTGTCGCGCGCCCATGGCGCAGTCCCTTCGAGGGCGCCGTCGAGGACGTGTTGGCACGGCGCGGCCACGAGGTGTGTGTGCTCGCGTCCGGCGACCCATTCGTTTACGGCGTCGGCTCGCTCCTGCTGCGACACGTCGATCCTCGCGAAACCCTTGCCGTGCCGGCGCCTTCGACGTTCACGCTTGCCGCTGCGCGGCTCGGCTGGTCTTTGCCTGAGACGACTCAGCTCTCGTTGCATGGCCGCTCGCTCGATCTTGTCCGTCCGCATCTTCAGCCTGGCGCGCGGGTCCTTGCGCTGACCTCGGACGGTGAGGGACCCGCCGCTCTTGCCCGGGTCTTGACCGACGCCGGTTTCGGCAGCTCGCGGATAACCGTGCTCGAGGCCTTGGGCGGCCCGCGTGAACGCTTACGCGCCACGACGGCGGCCGGGTTCGACCTTGGCGAGGTCGGTCCGCTCAACGCCGTGGCTATCGAGGTTGAAGCTTTGCCTGGCGCGCGTGTGCTGGCGCGGGCGCCCGGTTTGCCCGATGCGTTTTTTGAACACGACGGGCAGATCACCAAGCGCGAGATCCGTGCGGTGACGCTCGCCGCACTTTCACCCCGGCGCGGTGAATTGCTCTGGGATGTGGGTGCCGGCGCCGGTTCGGTCGCGATCGAATGGTTGCTGGCTGATCCCTCGATGCGTGCCATAGCCATCGAGGCGCGTAACGAACGCGCCGCCCGTATCCGCCGTAATGCAGCTGCGTTCGGAGTGCCAGGACTCCATGTGATCGAAGACACGGCGCCAGAGGTTTTCGTGGGGCTCGCTCAAGCGGATGCAATATTCATCGGCGGCGGCGCAAGAATTGTCCTCGACTCCGCAATGCGTGCGCTTCGGGTTGGAGGACGGTTGGTCGTGAACGCCGTGACGACTGAAACTGAGGCCCTGCTTTTGCGTCGCCAGGCGACGATCGGCGGGGAACTTCGTCGTATCGCTATTGCGCGCGTAGAGCCCGTGGGCGGAAGGGAGACATGGCGCCCAGCGCTACCCGTAACCCAGTGGGTCTGGGTCAAGCCATGATCGTCGCCGGCATCGGCTGTCGCAAAGGCGCTTCCGCGGCGGACATCAGCGCCGCAATCGACGATGCGCTCACTCGCGCGGGATTGGCCGTGCAAGCGCTCGATCTCATCGCGGCGCCTGAATTCAAAGCCGGCGAGCACGGCCTCGCTGCAGCTGCCGTCGTGCGAGGGGTGCCGCTCGTTCTCATCGCAAAGGCTGAGCTCGAGCAGGCAGGAGCGCGAACGAAGACCCGCTCCGAGCACGTGCTTTCTTTGGCTGGCGTTCCGTCCGTCGCCGAAGCGGCGGCGCTGGCGGCCGGCGGCCCAGCAGCTCGGCTTCTCGTGCCACGGATCACCCTCGGGGCCGCGACCTGCGCCCTCGCAGTGAGCGAGGAGTGAGCATGACCGTGCATTTCATCGGTGCTGGTCCGGGAGCCGCCGACCTTATTACGGTCCGTGGACGTGACCTGCTTGGGCGATGTCCAGTTTGCCTGTATGCCGGCTCGATCGTGCCGGCAGAGCTGTTGGCATATTGCTCGACCGGCGCTCGCTTGGTCGATACAGCGCCACTGACGCTTGACGAGATCGAAGGCGAGTTTGTGTCGGCGCAGGCGGCTGGGCAGGACGTGGCGCGGTTGCATTCAGGCGATCTATCCTTATTCAGCGCTGTTGCCGAGCAAATCCGCAGGCTCGAACGGCGTGGAATTGCTTATACCCTTACGCCAGGCGTACCGGCGTTCGCGGCGGCCGCAGCCGTGCTCGGCCGCGAGCTGACTGTGCCTGAGGTCGCCCAAAGTGTCGTTCTGACCAGGGTCCCGGGACGGGCCTCGCAAATGCCGGCTGCCGAGCGGCTGCAGGATTTCGCCGCGACCGGCGCGACGCTCGTGTTGCACCTGGCAATTCAAGCCATCAATAGTGTCGTCGCCACGCTGATACCGGTCTGCGGGGAAGACTGTCCCATCGCTGTCGTGCGGCACGCTACTTGGCCGGATGAGCGTATTCTGCGCGGCACGCTTGCGGACATCGGTGCAAAGCTTGCGACTGAGCGCGTCGAGCGTACCGCTATTGTCCTGATTGGGCACGCACTGGCAGCCGAAGATTTCAGGGAAAGTGCCCTTTACAGTCCGACTTATCGTCGACGGTTTCGACAGAAAGAGACACCGTGATGTGGTGCGAAAGGTTTACGCCCGATCAGCTGTCCGGCACGGTCGAAGAGGACGACTTCGAGTGCCAGTTCAGTGCGCTTGAGCACGCGTGCCGCCGTCCGCCACGCAGCTTCGGCGACGATTTTCCCAAATCGAAAATGGTCCAATGAACGAGGGACGCGCAGCCGGTCCGGTTCGCGTGGATGGCCCAGTCCTAGAACCGGGGCATGTCTGGCTGGCTGGGGCCGGCCCCGGGGACCCCGGTTTGCTGACGCTTGATGCATTCGCCAGCCTTTCACAGGCCGATGTGGTCGTCCACGACGCGCTCGTGGATCATCGCGTGTTGGCGCTCGCGGGGCCGCAGGCGCGGCTCGAATTCGCAGGCAAGCGCGGCGGACGGCCATCCGCTGAGCAGCGCGACATCACGAACCGTCTGGTCGAACTCGCACGGGCTGGACACCGGGTGTTGCGGCTCAAGGGCGGAGACCCTTGCGTGTTTGGGCGAGGGGGCGAAGAGGCCGTGGCGCTCATGCGCGCCGGCGTGCCGTTCCGGATCATCCCAGGCGTGACGGCGGGGCTCGCAGGACTGACCACGGCCGCCATTCCCGCGACGTTCAGAGGGATGAACAGAGCGGTGATCCTTGCCGCCGGCTATGGCGTGGACGATGGCTGCCTCGATTGGGCCGCGCTCGCGCGAACCGGCCAGCCGATCGTGCTCTACATGGCGATGCGCAATCTCGCAAAGATCGCGGAAGAGTTGATGCGTGGCGGTTTGCCGCCAAGCACACCGGCCGCGGTCATCGTCAGCGCCACCACCATCGACGAGCGTGTCGTCGTATCGAGTCTCGCTCGCGTGGCCGCCGACGCGCAAGACCAACAGCTAGGTACGCCTTCGGTCATCGTAATCGGCAGCATCGTCAAGCTCCGCGAGCAGCTCCTTGATACGGTGGCCGAGATCGCATCATGACCGCACGCGCTCTCCTCATCGCAGCGCCAAATTCCGGCGCCGGCAAGACAACCGTCACCCTCGGCCTGCTTTCGGCGCTCAAGCGAAAGGGCATCGCTGTGCGGGCGGCGAAAGCCGGCCCCGACTACATCGACCCCGCGTTTCACGCTGCGGCGACGGGAGAGGAAACGTTCAATCTCGACACTTGGGCTATGCCGCCCTCGCTCCTTGACGCCCTGCTGAGCGAAACCGCACGCGATTGCGACCTGCTAGTGATCGAAGGCGTCATGGGTTTGTTCGACGGGGCGGCTGGGCCCCGCGGCCGCACCGGCGCAGCAGCCGACCTCGCCGCGCGGTACGCGGTGCCGGTTGTACTAGTGCTTGACGTGGCCGCGCAGGCACAATCCGCCGCGGCCGTGGTGCGGGGGTTCGTGTCGCATGACGCTGACGTCCACATTGACGGCGTGGTCCTCAACCGCGTCGCCAGCGCGCGACACCGTAGCTTGGTGAGCGATGCAATAGAAGAGCGTGGCGTTCGCGTCCTCGGCGCGTTCCCCCGCGACGCAGCCCTTCTGCCGCAACGGCATCTGGGGCTTGTCCAGGCGAGAGAGCATGGAGACCTGCGCGAGCGGCTCGAGGCGCTTGCAGACTTGACCGAACGCCACATCGATCTGGACGGTGCTGTCGCCATTGCTCGGCCTATCGAATTCGCGGCGGGCGGCCCTATTTTCGCATTCCCGCCACCGGGCCAGCGCATTGCGCTCGCGGCTGATGCGGCCTTTACCTTCGTCTACCCCCACCTGCTCGCGTCTTGGCGCAAAGCGGGCGCGGAAATCGTGCCCTTTTCACCGCTCGCCGATGAGCCGCCGCCCGAGAGCTGCGACGTTTGTTGGCTGCCCGGCGGCTATCCGGAGCTCCATGGCGGTGTGCTCGCTGCTGCGCAGAAATTTCAGGTGGGGCTCACGCGCTTCGCGCAGACGCGGCCAGTCCACGGCGAGTGCGGCGGTTACATGGTGCTGGGTGAGGGAATAAAGGACGCGAGCGGCGCGCGCCACCGGATGGCCGGTCTGCTGGGACATTGCACAAGCTTCGCCAAACGCAAGCTACATCTCGGATACCGTGAGGCGCGCCTTCGCGCACAAAGCCCGATCGGGCCGGCAGGGGCCATCGTTCGCGGCCACGAATTTCATTACGCCACGCTATTGGCGGCGGGAGATGACGAGCCGCTGGTCGAGCTTGCCGATGCGCAGGGGCGGGCGATCGGCAACGATGGCGGCCGCCGCGGTTGGGTCACCGGCACGTTCTTTCACGCCATCGCGCGCAAAGGGATCGACTGATCGAGGCGACCGCCACGAAACTCTAGCTCGACTTGTTGGCAACGCCCGCCTCGGCGAAGGTGGCCATTCCGGCGTGACAGGCGAGCGCGGCGCGTAGCACCGATATGGCCAGCGCGGCGCCGGTTGCCTCGCCCAGTCGCATTCCGAGATTGAGCAGAGGATCAAGACGAAGCTCGCTCAATAGCATCCGATGCGCCGCCTCCGCCGAGATGTGCGCCGCCAGCGCATGCTCGAGCGCGTCTGCACGTAACTTTGCCAAAGGAGCGACCGCGGCCGCGCATACGAACCCATCGAGCAGCACCGGGATGGGGCGGTGCCGCGCCGCCAGCGCGGCGCCCAGGATGGCGGCAAGCTCGCGGCCGCCGAGCGCGGCCGCGCTCGCCAGCGGATCGTGCAGCAGCGCCGCATGTCGGGCGAGGCCCAAGTCGATTGCGGCCCGTTTTCGCGCCAGTCCCGCGTCATCGACCCCGGTGCCGCGACCGGCCCAGCGCGAGCCGCCGCCGCCGAACAGCGCCGCCGCGAGCGCCGCCGCAGCCGTGGTGTTGCCGATTCCCATCTCGCCCAGGCAGACGAGGTCCGTTCCAGCCGAAACGGCTTTGTAGCCGGTGGCAACCGCCGCGAGAAATGCGTCCTCGGGCATGGCCGGCGCTTGTGTAAAGTCCGCCGTAGCTTGTTCGAGCGCGAGCGGGACAACATGGAGGTTTGCGCCGACGGTGCGAGTAATCTGGTTGATGGCCGCGCCGCCGGCGGAAAAATTGGCTACCATCTGGGCGGTCACTTCGGCGGGATAAGCCGACACGCCCTGCTTCGTGACCCCGTGATTGCCCACGAACACAAGAATGTCGACGCGATCGAGGCGCGGCACGCTTCGCCCCTGCCAACGGGCGAGCCAAAGAACGATATCTTCGAGCCGTCCCAAGCTGCCTAGCGGCTTGGTGAGTTGGCTTTGCCGTTTGGCCGCGAGCGCTGCGGCATCAACGTCTGGAGGCGGCAGAGCCAGGCACCCCGCACGCAGCTTATCGAGCGACGAGAACAGGTCTTCAGACTCGTGGGCGAGCGGTGGGCGCATGGTCATGCTCGCCGTTCGCTGGAGCAGGCGAGACTCTTGTTGTGATCGGGGACGCGCCGGTAAGGTTGCGCTGAGTTGTCCCAAGTCGCAATAGAGTGCTGTTGCCGGAGAGGCCTCATGCAGGAGCGCGCGACGTCCGCGGTCATCTCGCCGAGGCAACTCGTGGCGGATGTGGCAGCCGCCTTGCTTTTCTCTACGCGGCTTCCCCTTCCCGGGACATTCGCGATCACCGGCGCCGATATTGCCCGCGCAGGCTGGGCTTTGCCGGTGGCGGGAGTCATTGTTGGCGTCATTTCCGCCTTGGTCTACTGGCTCGCGCGGGTGAGCGGACTGCCGCCATTGCCCGCCGGCGGCTTGGCGATCGCAGCAAGCCTCGCCGCAACCGGATGCTTGCACGAGGACGGACTGGCCGACGTCGCCGATTCATTCGGAGGGCGCACGCGCGAGCGCAAGCTTGAGATCATGCGCGACAGCCGGGTTGGGACATACGGCGTGTGCGCGTTGTTCACATCGCTGCTATTGCGATCCGCCGCGCTGGCAAGCATCGCCGACCCGGGGCTCGCTGCTCCCGTTCTAATTGCAGCGCATATGGGTGCCCGATCCAACATGGCGATGTTCATGCGCTTGGTCCCTCTCGCGAGACAGGATGGCCTTTCCGTTGGCGTTGGCGCGCCGCCAGCCGGCAGTGCAATTACCGCGATGGCTATCGGCATCGCAGCGCTCGGCGTCGGACTCGGGCCGGCAGCGGGCGCTTGCGCGATCACGCTCATGGCAGCCGTGTTCGCGTTACTGCGCTGGTTGTGCATGAGGCAGATCGGTGGGCAGACCGGCGATGTCTTGGGTGCCCTGGAGCAAATTGGGGAGATCGTTATCCTGCTCGTAGCGGCGGCGAGCGTTTGAGACTAACGGCGGCGCGCTTGCGAGGAATCCTGCATGAGGGCGCAAGGCTCTATTGCGGACAGCGGCAAGGCAATGGCCTTCGATGATGGCTTTCGCGCGCGGTTGCGCGATCTGCTCGTCTGGCGGCGGGATGTTCGACGCTTTCGCCGCGATCCACTGCCGGCCGGCAACCTGGAGCGCCTGATTCATCTCGCGTGTCTAGCGCCCTCGGTTGGATTGAGCGAACCCTGGCGTTTCGTCATCGTCGATGATCCGGTCCGTCGCGCAGCCATTCGGACAAATTTCGAGCGCTGCAACGCCGACGCACTCGCGGCGCAAAATGAGAAACGAGCGGCAGCCTATGCCCGGCTCAAGCTTGCCGGCTTGGATGAAGCACCCGCTCAGCTCGCGGTATTCGCCGATCGCTCCACCCTCCAAGGGCACGGGCTCGGGCGTCACACCATGCCCGAGATGATCGATTATTCGGCGGTGACAGCCGTCCACACGATATGGCTCGCGGCGCGCTCCGACGGCATCGGCGTGGGATGGGTATCGATCCTCGATCCCGCCGCCGTTGGAACAATCCTCGAGGTTCCTCCGGATTGGAAGTTCATCGCTTACCTTTGTCTTGGATTTCCGCAGTCGGAAGATGACGTCCCCGATTTGACGCGAAAGGGTTGGGAGGAGCGACAAGCTTTCCCCATTGTGATTCTTCGCTAGCGCCATAGCCGAGACGGAACTTTGGTGCCCAGCGACGGTTGGTGGGCATAGCGATTGCCGCTGCGCAGCGGCGTTCCGCCTGCGAACCGCTGCCGCTCGGGAGGTGACGATGATCCGCAAGCTCAAATCGGGGGGTTACCGGCTCTACTCACGCAAAGTCAACCCGAAGACCCGCCGCCGGAATCTCGGCACCTTCAAGACGCGCGGGGCGGCCGAGAAGCACGAGCGCGCTGTGCAATATTTCAAGCGCCATTGAGCCGGAGGTGACGCGTGCACCTACCAATAGGGGTCAAACAGGTGCGCATTGCGGCTGCGGGAGCGGAACCGCTCGCTCCGGAGAATAGTTGAAGCCGAAGTCAGATTAAAAGGTGTGCCATGCGTCTACTCGCGGTGACTTATGCGTTCGCTGCCGCAGTCCTGGCGTGCGGCGCTGCCGCGGCGCAAAATGATCGATCCTCGCCCCGCCCCAGCGGCGGTGCGCAAACGACGGGCCAAACCGATCCCGCGATCGGGCAAGCACGGAGCGCTAGGGAGGCGCCTGTCGGTCATCGCTAGCCCCGGGCCAAAGACGTACCGCCGGGTATCGATCAAAATCTCGGAGTGAGATCCCCCGAGGACCAGGCGATCGACAGGAAACTGCGCTTCTGCCGCGATTGCTAGCCTGCGGTCGGCAATAGCTCCGGCTGGGAGTACCGCGCCAGGCGCGACTCCAACTCGGCGCGGCCGGGGTGCGAAACTTTGCCAGCGCCGCCCGTTGATGCGTGAAGACCGTCATCATGATGGTCCACGCCGCGATGACCGGCGATCGGATAGGATCACCTCAACGGCAACAGTTGCGACCGGGAGAAAATTATGGTGCGAACCGTGGCGTTGCTCTTTCCTGCCGTATTGCTCGCCGCCCCAGAAAGGGTCTGGGCGCTCGCGAACCCGGCATCGGTGTTCTGCGCAAAGAGCGGCGGCAAGAGTGAGATTCGAAAAGGTCCCCACGGCCAATACGGCGTGTGTAGGCTTCCCGATGGTCGCGTGGTGGACGAGTGGGCGTATTTTCGCGCGATGCGCGTGCGCTCCCGCTAGACTCGTTATTGGTCCGGCATGTCGGCGATCGGCACCGAATCCACCTGGTGGCCGTGCTGGTCGACAACCGTGACGAACCATCCCTGCCAATTTCGGCCCGGCATCACCTGGTCATGCCTGAGTTCTTTCGCGAGCACCACCGCCTCCTCACGCGCCGCGGCGTTGCCCGGCAAGTCCATCCCTTTTGGATTGTCCAAACTTTCTCGCCGGTTGGTGATGTGGAAATAATACCGAGGCATCGTGGGGCGCGCTCCGATCAACAGACCGGGCATGCGGTACACGCTTTTGCCAGCGCGCGCAAACCACCTACGTCGCAATCGCGACACGTGTCTTCACTACAATGTGCGCTCATCGCGCCGACCGGCTCGCGACCGGCGAGCTTGATACAATGCGTTTGAATATCTAAGACTTGAACAAGAGAACTCGATTGCGAGAAAGGGCAGGTACAATGACCGCAGCCGATCCGAGGAGCTGGATGTGGGAGGAAGCCTGCGCAATGATTGAGCGGGCGGAGCAATTGCACCGCCGCTTTTTCCAGCCCGGCCTCGCGCCCGCGCCAGCGGTGAATTGGGAGCCGCCGGTCGACGTGTTCGAGACCGAGCAGGAGCTGACCATCGTCGCGGCGCTACCCGGCGTCGAGCCGCAGGATATCGAGCTTGCGGTCGAGCGAGGCATGCTGCTCGTCGCAGGCGTGCGGCGCATGCCCGCCTGCGCGCGTCGCGCGGCAATCCATCGCATGGAAATACCGCACGGTCGCTTTGAGCGCCGCATTCGTCTTCCCGGGGAAGGCTGGAAACTCGGCCATTCCACGCTCGTGAACGGTTGCCTCGTGCTGAGTGTTGTCCCGCAGCGTTGATATCGGCGGCACGCGCCATGGCAGAGCAGGCGGAGACAAGAGACCAGGGCGAAGCTCACCCGCCGCTCCCGGCGGACAGCATGATCCTCCTGCCGGTGCGGCAGATCGTTCTGTTTCCTGGGATCGTGCTGCCGCTCGCGATCGGGCGGAAATCGTCGATCACGGCTGCGCAGAGCGCGGTCCGCAATCAGCGGATGCTCGGCGTGGTGCTCCAGACCGATCCGGCGGTCGACGAACCGACACCAGAGCAATTGCACCGGGTGGGGACCGCTGCGCAAGTTCTGCGCTACGTCACCGCTCCCGACGGCACCCATCACGTGGTCGTGCAGGGCGTGCGACGCTTTCGCCTGCTCGAGTTCCTGCGCGGCTTTCCGTTTCTGGTTGCGCGCGTCGAAGAGATCGGCGTCGCCGAGGTCATCACCCCTGACGTCGAAGCGCGCATCGGCTTGGTCCGCACGCGCGCCCGCGAAGCCATCGAGCTCTTGGCCAACGTCCCCCCGGAAGTCGCAGCGACGATCGAGAACCTCGATTCGGCTTCTGCGCTCGCCGATTTCATTGCCGGCATCCTCGACGCCAAGCCCTCGGAAAAGCAGGACGTGCTGGAGACGGTCGACATCCGCGATCGGCTCGACAAGGTGCTTGCGCTGCTCGCGCAGCGCATTGAGGTGCTCAAGCTCTCCAAGCAGATCGGCGAACAGACCCAGCAGTCGCTGTCGTCGCAGCAGCGCGAGCACATCCTGCGCGAGCAGCTGCGCCACATTCAGAAGGAGCTGGGCGAGGGCGACGAAAAATCGGTGGAGATCGCGGAGCTACGCGAAGCGATCGAAAAAGCGGGCATGCCGCAGGAGGCCAAGGACCAGGCCACGAAGGAGCTCAAGCGGCTCGAGCGCATGCCCGAGGCGGCCGCCGAATACGGCATGATCCGCGCCTATCTGGATTGGCTCATCGATCTGCCCTGGTCGAAGCTCGACACCGACAACATAGACATCGCCGAAGCGCGCCGGATCTTGGACGAGGATCACTATGGGCTGCCCAAGATCAAACGGCGCATCCTCGAATATCTCGCGGTGCGCAAGCTCAAGCCCGACGGCAAGAGCCCGATCCTCTGTTTCGTCGGCCCGCCGGGCGTGGGCAAGACCTCGCTCGGACAGAGCATTGCGCGCGCGACCGGCCGCAAGTTCGTGCGTCTCAGTCTCGGCGGCGTGCACGACGAAGCGGAAATCCGCGGCCATCGCCGCACCTATATCGGCGCGCTGCCGGGAAACATCATCCAGTCGATCCGCAAAGCGGGAACGCGCAACCCGGTGATGATGCTCGACGAGGTCGATAAGCTCGGCTCGGGCTTTCACGGCGATCCCTCCTCTGCGCTGCTCGAAGTGTTGGATCCCGAGCAGAATTCGACGTTTCGCGACAATTACCTCGGCGTCACTTTCGACCTCTCCAAGGTGATGTTCATCGCTACCGCCAACGTGCTCGACACCATTCCCGGCCCGGTGCGTGATCGCATGGAGGTGATCGAGCTTCCCGGTTACACCGAGGACGAGAAGCTCGAAATCGCCCGGCGCTATCTGCTCAAGCGCCAGCTCGACGCCAACGGTCTCACCACCGAGCAGTGTGAGATCACCGAGGACGCCATCAGGACGATCATCCGCGATTACACGCGCGAGGCGGGCGTGCGCAATCTGGAGCGGCTGATCGGCGCCGTGTGCCGGCACGTCGCCATGCGCGTCGCCGAAGGCGGGATCGAGCGCATGCGCATCGATAGTGCTGCGCTGCCGCCCATTCTCGGTCCGCGGCGCTTCGAGAACGAGGTCGCCATGCGCACCAGCGTGCCCGGCGTCGCCACCGGGCTTGCCTGGACCCCGACCGGCGGCGACATTCTTTTCATCGAGGCGACGCGCGTTGCGGGAAACGGCAGGCTCATCCTCACCGGCCAGCTCGGCGAGGTGATGAAGGAAAGCGCGCAGGCGGCGCTGACCTTGGCGAAGGCGCGCGCCGCCGAACTCGGTTTCGACGTCGCCCTGTTCGAGAGATCCGACGTGCACATCCACGTGCCTGCGGGCGCCATTCCCAAGGACGGCCCGAGCGCAGGAGTCGCGATGTACGTGGCGCTGGTCTCGCTCTTGACCGGCCGCACCGCGCGCAACGACACCGCGATGACGGGGGAAATCTCGCTGCGCGGTCTCGTACTTCCGATCGGCGGCGTGAAGGAGAAGGTGCTGGCGGCGGCGCGCGCCGGCATCACCACGGTGCTCTTGCCGGCGCGCAACCAAAAAGATCTCGAGGACGTACCGGAGGCCGCACGGGCGCAGGTCCGTTTCGTGTGGCTCGAGCGCGTGGACGATGCCGTCGCCGCAGCCTTGAATCCGCCGGGCACGCGCGAGGACGCGGACGCATCGGTCGGCGGCCAAATTTCTCCCGGACGCCGCGCCGCGCGGTCGCTTTAGCGCCCGCCGAGGCACTACGCTGATCGCAATCGCGTCCATCGCAGTTCATGGGAGGGAGATATGATCGTCGATTCGCAAGTGCATTTGTGGAAGGCGGAAACGCCGGACTGGCGCTGGGTGCCTGGCCGCGTGCCGCAGCTGCCCGAGCCGTTCACCATCGAGAAGCTCGTGCCGTTGATGGACGAGGCGGGCGTCGATCGCGCGGTGATCGTGCCGCCGTCTTGGCCGGGCGACCGCAACGATTACGCGCTTGAAGCGGTCAGGCGTTATCCCGGGCGCTTCGCCGTCATGGGCCGCATCCCGCTGGAGAAGCCGCAATCGGCCGCGCTGCTGCCGAAATGGAAGGAGCAGCCGGGCATGCTAGGCGTGCGGCTCACGCTCCATCGCGCGCAGAGCGCGCTGCTCGAGAGCGGCGTCGCAGACTGGTTCTGGCCGGCGGCAGAGAAGGCGCGGCTGCCTGTCATGGTTTTGGCTCCCGGCAACGCGCCGAGGTTCAAGCCCATCGCCGAACGTCACCCGCAACTGCCGTTTATCATCGATCACATGAATCTGACCCTCGAGATCGCGAAGGCCCGCGCGATCAAGACCACGATCGACGAGGTGGTGGCGCTCGCCAAATATCCCAATGTGTCGGTCAAGCTCTCTTCCTCGCCCACATATTCGCTCGAGGACTATCCGTGGCGCGACATGACCGAGCATCTGACGCGCTGTTTCGACGCCTTCGGCCCGCAGCGCTGCTACTGGGGAACCGACCTCACCAACGCGTTCGGCAAGTCGACCTACCGGCAGCGCATCACGCATTTCACCGAAGAACTGGGCTTTCTGTCGGAGGAGGATAAGGATTGGGTTATGGGGCGCGCGATCCTCACCCGACTCGGATGGACTTAGGACTCGTTCACTCCGCCTTGATCCGCGCGGTCCTGACGACTCTGCCCCACTTCTCGGTTTCCTCAGCGATGTATGTTCCGAATTGCGCGGGAGTCATCAGCATCGGCTCGGCGCCCAAGGCGGCAAACTGCGCCTGCATCGCCGGCTGCGAGAGGACGGCGTTGGTTTCGGTGTTGAGAACCTCGACGATCTCCGCCGGCGTCTTTGCCGGCGCGCCGAGCGCGTCCCACACAGAAGCCTCATAGCCCGGCACGAATTCGGCTGCGGCCGGAATGCCCGGCAGCGTTTCCGAGCGCGTGGCGCCGGTCACCGCCAGCGCGCGCAGCCTGCCTGCTTTGATGTACTCCAGCGATTGCAATATCGGGGGGAATGCCGCCTGGACCTGGCCGCTGATGAGATCGGGCATGTAGCTGCTGCGATAGGGAACATTGACCAGGTTGACGCCCGCCATCTGTTTGAACAGCTCGCCGGCCACATTGGTCGCCGCGCCGCTGCCGACCGACGCATAATTGATCTTGCCGGGATTTTTCTTCGCGTAGGCGATGAATTCGGGAAGCGTTTGCGCCGGAACCGAGGGGTGTACCGCCAAGACGAGACTCAAGCGGACGAGCCCTGCGACCGGTGCAATGTCGCGGATGAGATCGAAATCGAGATTGTCGTAGAGGGAGGTGTTGATGGTGTTGGTGGTGGTCACGACGAGCAGGGTATAACCGTCCGAGGGCGCGTGTGCGACGATCGAGGTGCCGACGTTGCTCGCGCCGCCCGGCCGGTTGTCGACGACGAATTGCTGTTTGAATCGCTCTGACAATCGTTGGCCGACCAAGCGCGCGACGATGTCGGGGGCGATTCCGGGCGGATAAGGCACGACGATGCGCACCGGCCGCACGGGATAGTCGAGCGCCGACGCGACCCGCGGCACGGCCGGCGCCGCCGCGGCGCCGGCGCACAGCTGCAGAAATCGGCGACGGTTCATCGCGATTCTCCACAACATCGCCGTCTATGCGTTGGCAGCAAACCAAACTCTGCGCCCAGGCTATAGGAACTTTGGGCCCAGGTGGAGCGGGCGCAATCTTGCCGCGGCAGCCCTGGCGGCGCCCTCATGCAACCCCGCCAGGACGTGGCTCACCAAAGTTGGGGTCGCCGGTGTGGGCCGCGCATAGGCCTTGCCGGATCGCTGGCCGGCATTCGCGCAAATTGGCATAACCCGATCGAAGAAAACGCGTGGAAAGGGAGCCGCGTTGATGCCGCAGCAGCACGATTCTGAGCCGAGCGAACTGCACGGGACGGTACGCGGCGGTGAGCGCGTCCTGATCCGCCGCACCCGCCCTGACGATGTGGCGCTGTATCGGGACTTTCTCGCCGCCGTCAGCGCGGAGGATCTCCGGCTTCGGTTTTTCGCCGATATTGCCGAGCTCAGCGCCGAGGAAATGGACAAGCTCAGCCATCTCGATAGCCACAACATCGCTTTCGTCGCACTCGATGAAGACACCGGTCAGATGCTCGGGCTGGTGCGTCTGAAGGAGGAGCTCGATGAAGAGACGGCGGAATTTGCGGTCCTGGTGCGCTCGCGGCTCAAGGGACACGGCCTCGGATGGATGCTGATGCGGCGCGTCATCGATTACGGCAAGGAAAAAGGGCTGTGGCGCATCTATGGCGACGTGCTGGCCGAAAACGCGGCCATGCTGCAAATGTGCGAAGAGCTCGGTTTTAAAGCCCAAGATATGGGACCGGACCTGCGGCGCGTCGTGCTTGATCTGCGCGGTCCAGGCTCGTAGCGCCGGTCCATTGCCTTTGCGATGGGTTTCGTTCCGCTCAACCCGTCGCCACCCGCGCTAGTGCTCACGCCGGCAGACCCCTATATCTCTGCCATGTGTGGGAGGGTCATCCAGAGCAGCGCCCCGCTGCGCTATGCCATCGTCGACGGCATGAACGTGCGCGAGGGGCTGCACAACCATCCGCCGCGCTGGAACGGCGCGCCGAGCCAGGAGCTGCTGGTCATCCGCCGCAACCACCGAAGCGGGGAGATCTCGCTCGACCCGCTGCGGTGGGGGCTCATTCCATATTGGTGCGCTGATCCCAAGGGCGGCCGCAAGCCGATCAACGCGAAATGCGAGAGGGTACGGGACCTGCCCGCGTTTCGCGAGGCGTATCGCAGGCGCCGCTGCATCCTCCCGGTCGACGGCTTTTTCGAATGGAAGGCGATCAAGGGGCGCAAGCAGCCTTACGCCATCGCGATGAAGGACGGCGCGCCGTTCGCGATCGCGGGGATTTGGGAGAACTGGAAAGAGCCCGCGTCAGGCGAATGGATCCGCACCTTCGCGATCATCACCACGGAGGCCAACGCGCTCGTCGGCGACATTCATGACCGGATGCCGCTCATCCTCGCGCGGGAGGATTACGCGCGCTGGCTCGGCGAGGAGCCGGACCCGCGCGAGCTGATGCGGCCCTTCCCCGCCGGCCTCATGCGCATGTGGCCGATCTCGACGCGGGTCAACAAGCCGGAAAACGACGATCCGTCGATCATCGAGCCGATCGAAGTCGCGACGGACGCGGCATAGCATTGCGGATGCTCGGTCGATAGCGCGCAGGACGGATTGAGCCGAGCGAAACGTCGCCGTGCCCGCAAGCTTCACGCGAAGATGCGCACTGTTCCCAGCGGACCCCGTGGATGACTTGGCGATGGGTTTCGCTGCGCTCAACCCATCCTACATTCGCTCCCGAAATCTTGACTCCGCGATGCCGGCAAGCACAGCGTTGTCCGTCACAGCGATATGCTGTGAGCCCAATCGAACGGGAGGACGGCGATGGCGCTCTACATGACTCAATTTGCGTACACGTCCGAAGCCTGGACCGCGTTCACCAAGCATCCCGAGGACCGGACGAAGGCGGTGCAGGAGCTGGCGCAGAAACTTGGATGTCGATGCGAGGCGCTCTACTACTCGTTCGGCGACTACGATGGCTTCGTCATCCTGGAGGCGCCGGACGAGAGTACGGTGACCGCGATGCTGCTGGCGGCGATGAAACCCGGTCACGTCCGCGCGCTGAAGACGACCGTGCTGATGCGCCCGGCCGCCATCGTAGAGGCCATGAAGAAGGCGGGCGGGGTCGAGTTCAAAGGTCCGAAGATGTAGCCCGGTGCTCTCTCTTGTAGCTCGGCGCCAAGTGACGCTTGTAATCGCGCGTGCGGTCTATGTGCCCGGCATCATTGCGTCTTCTTGGCGATCGCCTCCATAACCGGCTTCCATTTGCGTTACTCTCCCACAACGAAGGCGAGGACTTCGGCTGGCGACATCGCGCGTGTACAGCTCCCGCGGGTCGCGATCCTCTTCTGGAAGTCAGGATCCGTCACGACGCTGCGCAGATCCTCGCTCACCTTTTGATGATGCTTTCGCTCGTGCCGAGCGGCGCCACTAAAACTTGCCAGCGGGTCGCCGCGAAACCGGGCAGTGTTTCCGCCACGGTGGGCACGCCGGGGAATTCGGCGAGGCGCGGCTTTCCGATGCGACCGCTATGGCTTTGATCGAGCCCGATTGGATCGCACCAGCGATGCCCGAGTAGCCCTCGATAATAAAGCCGACGCCGCCGCTGACCACGTCGCCGATCGCCTACGCCGGGCCGCCGGTATAGGGGACGGTCAACACTTTGATGCCGGAGCGGCTTTGCAGCAGTTCCGCCGTCAGATGCGTGAGCCTGCCGACCCCGGTCACCGCGCAAGATATATCATCCGGATGCGCCTTTGCCCGGGCAATGAGATCGGAAAGCTTGGTGATGCCGAGCGAAGGATTGACCACGACGAACATGGGATTTTCGCCCGCGAAACCGATCGCGCTGAAGTCGCGTGGCAGCTGGATCGGCACATTGGCCGCCACCCCAGGCAGCGACACGAAGCTCGACAGAACCGGCATGTGGAGGGTGTATCCGTTGGGGTGCAGCGTCGGCGGCAATGCGCGTAGCGATGCTGCCGGTAGCGCCGGGATGATTGGCCGCCAATCTGGCCAAGCCGATCGGCGAGGAGGCGCAGGACGGCATCCGGTGTGCTCCCGGCAGCCGAGTCCGAAATGATCGTGACCGGCCGGTTCGGGTACGGTTGCGCTTGCGCGGCGGTCGCGATCGCGAGCAGCCCAAGTCATACGGCCGTGAGGTGACGCGCGCACGCGTTGAGGTTCATGGCACCTCTCCAGCGATCAATCCATGCGGCCGAGCGAATCGGTCTTGGCAAGCGACGTTGCAAACACCGTCGTGCTGGCAGCTTTCCTCGCCTCGAGAGCAGCAGCAGGCCTGCGCCGCAGCAGCCAGTAGGCGATGGTCAGCGCGACCGGCAGACAGGCGAGCGCCGCCACCTGCTCGCTCGGATGCAACAAGGCCACCAGCGCGAACGCGGCAAGCAATAATCGAACTGGCACGTCGACGGACCGGCGGTCGGAGAATCGAGCTTGCAGGCTGAACGTGATCCCGAGCGTGGCGGTCAAAACGAGCAGCGCGCCCTTCATCTGGCCGAGGCCCGGCTCGATGACGAGCTCCGGGCGCACAAACACACCGGCCATCAAGGTGAAGAGCGAGACGCAGATTTGCAGCGCGCGATTGAGCGTTTGGTAAAAGGAGGCATTGGCGATCTTCGCGGTGACCGCGGCGACCAGCGAGGTGGGCGGCGTCAGCTCGCCGAACACGCCGAGGAAGAATGCGAAAAAGTGCACCACCCAGGGATTGACGCCGACCTGGATCATGGGCGGCGCGATCACGATGGCGACAAGGATATAGGTCGGGGCCGGGGGCAGGCCGGTGCCCAGAATCGCCCCGAAGATGAAGGATAAGACGACCATGGCGACCAGATTGACGCCTGCGGCCTCGATCAGCAGGCTCCCGAGCTTGGTCGGCACGCCGGTGATGACCAGCGCGCCGGTCATGATCGACAGCGTCGCGAGCAAGAGGGCCAAGTCCGAGATCATGTCGGTGAACGCATCGAGAAAGCGCCTGATCGGCTCGATGAACGCGCGTGTGGACCAGTGGCGCGGGCGTAGCAGCGGCACGGTATTGACGAGGAATAGCGCCGAACCGACGGCGATGAAGACGTAGAGCGCGGCGAACATCGGCGCGAGATGTATCGTCGCCATCAGGCCGACGAGGCCACCCACCACCACGACGAAGGCGCCAAGATTCACCAGATCGCGCCAGGCAAGCGTCTCGGCCGCGCCGACCACAAGCCGCGTTCGAAAATGAATCGCCAGAAGATAGACCGAGACGGAAACGGTGGCGTAGTAGATCAGCGCGGGCACCCAGCCGCGCGCGACCACCTCGAAATAGTCCTTGCCCAGGAATTCGGCCATCAGGAAGGCGGATATCCCCATGACCGGCGGCATCAGTTGCCCACCGAGCGAGGACGCCGATTCGATCGCGGCCGCGGTCGCCGGCGGCATGCCCGCGCCGATCATGGAGGGGATGGTAGCCGAGCCGATCGTGATCGCGTTCGCCGCTCCGCTGCCGCTCACCGTGCCGACGCACATGGAGCCGACCACGGCGGACTGCGGCAGCGCATGCGCGGAGCGGATGGCGACGCGTTTGGTCGCCCGCAGCAGCGAGTCGATGCAGCCGAACCCAGACAACAAACTCAGCACCAGGAGAAAGGAGCCGACCGTCGTGAGCGCGATCTGCGGCAGGCTGGAGAAGATGCCGGTCGCCATCTCGATGCTCATGGCACTGAGCACGCGCTCCCAGCTCAGACCCGCGTGATGGAACATGCCGGGGATGAGGTAACCGTAGACCGCGTACAGGATGAGCGCGATGTTGAGGATGAACAGGGGCACGTGACGCTTGCGCGCGTATTCCATGATCAGAAGCGTCATCAGGCCGCCCCAGACCAAGTCGGCCGTATCCCACATACCGGCGCGCGAGGTCCCGAGCTCCTCGTATTCGGTGGTCATGTAGTAGGAGACGTAGAGCGAGATCGCGATGTAGATCGCCGCGATGACGTAGTTCGCAACCGGCTGCAGCTTCGGATAGAATTCGTTCTCGCGCAGCGACTGCAGAACGAACAAGACGAAGGTGATCGGGATCAGCGTTAGCGCGAGCAGCGTCGAGCCGCCGCTGCCGGTCCAATAGTAGTGGAAAATGTAAACGAAGAAGGCGATCGCGACGCCGTAATAGATGCCGTTGAGGAGCGGCGGCCGTGACGACATGTCGGTCATGTCGGATTCATGGTTGGGATAAGCCTCAGGCGGGCGCCCGCCTGAGGCTCACATCGTCACGCGCTACATCGTGGCGATCTTGGAATCCCACTTCTGGTCCCAAACGCCCTTCTCGCGCAGGTATTTCGCCAAGCCGGGATGGATGGGGCAGAGCTCCCACGTCGCATCGAGCGCCTTCTTCTGGAACTCCCACATCTTCGACGCGATCTGGGTAAAGCTCGGATCAAGTTGCGCCAGTTCGGCCGAGTGCTTCTCGATGATCGTCAGCATCTTGTAGACGTCGTCCGCCGGCACATCGAGTCCGACATCGAAGCCCCAATAGAAGGGCAGCAATGTCACCCTGGGCGTGTGCGCGTCGCGCCTGAATGCGGAAGGCGCCACGTCTATGAGCTGGAAGCCTTTCTTCTTCAACGTTGCCACTTCATCCGCGCTCGGATTGAGCGCGGCCCAGTCGACAGCCAGCGAGGCCTCGGTGATCCACGGCGCCGGCTGCGTTTCCCCCGCCGTATAGATGAGTATGGCTTCGATCGCGCCAGATTCGAGCTGCGAGCCCGCCGTTGAAAGGTCGACCTGCGTGTAGTTGTGTTTGACGCCGAGCGCGGCCAGCGCGCGCTCGACCTTCAGGCGCGTGTCGAAAGGCAGCGGACCGGTGTAGACCTTCCTGCCAGTGAGGTCGCCCCATTTCTTGATCTTGTCCTGGTTGCTCGCCTTGATCGCGAGGCCGACCTCGATCGTGTAGGCCCAGAACGACTGCACGGCCGGGCGCTTCATCTTTTCCTTGAATCCCTTGAAGCGGCCGGAGTCGGTGGCGAACTCCTCGAGCGCGATGTCGGAGCCGTAGAAGGCCTCGTACTCGCCGGTCGCGAAGCCTTTCACTCCCATCACGGCGCCCGGCAGCGGCAGGACGCTGATGCGATAGTCCGGCATCTCCTTGTTGAGGATATTGGCCAGGACGACGAGTGCCTTGTGTCCCGACGAGCCGACCGGGCCGGTGCCCCACCGGATGTCCTTCGGTTCGGACCACGCGGTCGAGCTGGCAAAGCTAATCGCAGCGATGAATGCAACTGTGGTCAGTGCACGCTTGAGCATGGCATTTCCTCTCCGGATTTTTTGTTTCAGGCGGGGCCACCGTTCCCATATGCCCGCGCTTGGGGGCCATTGTGGCACCTGCCGGCGCCGGCGCGAAGACACATTCGCTTGGCAAAGACTAAAATGCCGCACCTGCGAACCTCGTTGCCGGCGCGCAGTCGTCGCCAACGCGCCCCACACCCTGTCCCGGAACCTGCTCCTTTCGTTCGCGTTCGACCATTACCTAAAGTTAATGTACCAGCTCCAGCGCTGGGCTCCCGGAGCACAGCTTGCCGGCGAGGTCGGGCGCCGCAGATTCCAGACGCCGACTTGTTCTAGACCCCGGATATTTCTTCAAAGTCGCTGTGATGTCCGTCTCATTGAAACCCGCCGTATCAGGTTGGCAGCGCCTATCAAGCCTGGAGATTCCGCGCTCATTGCGAGCGCTGGTGCGCGCCCGCGAATCGGGGCTCGCCTTGCTTGGCGGGGTCATCGGCGCCTTGGCGGGCCTCGTCGTGGCGGCGATGGGATGGGGCGTGAGCAAGCTGCATTGGTGGCTGTTCGCAGTCCCGCCCGACGAACGGCTCTCCGCGCTCGCCTCGCTCGAGCCGTGGAGCGCCGTCACGGTGCCGTTAGTGGGCGGGCTGATCTTCGGCCTTGCGCTCATGGCGCTGGCGCGCTGGCGGCCGACGCGGGAAGTCGATCCGATCGAGGCCAACGCGTTGCACGGCGGGCGCATGTCGCTCGTCGGAAGCATCAATGTGGCGGTACAGACCGTCTGGTCGAGTGGGGTGGGGGCCTCGGTCGGGCTGGAGGCCGGCTACACGCAGTTGGCGAGCGGCATTGCATCTTGGATCGGGCGCGCGTTCCACCTGCGGCGCCGCGACCTGCGCGTGCTGGTCGGGTGTGGCGCAGGGGGCGCGATCGCCGGTGCGTTCGGAGCACCGCTCGGGGGAGCCTTTTATGCGTTCGAAATCGTCATCGGCAGCTATTCGGTCGCGAGCCTTGCTCCCGTGGGACTGGCGGCGCTGGTCGGCTACATCGTCGCCAATCTGTTCGACCCGGCTGCGCTTGGGATCGGAGCCCTCTATGTGTCACGGGTCACTGCCCGTGATCTCGTGATGGCGAGTGCGGTTGGGCTTTTCGCCGCCGCCGTCGGCATCGGATTAATGCGCAGCGTCGCTTACTGCGAGACGCTGCTCAATCGGTTATCTCTGCCGCAGTTCTTGCGCCCGGCGCTCGGCGGGCTCGTCGTCGGATCGCTGGCGCTGATCACGCCCCAGATTCTTTCTTCGGGTCATGGCGCGATCCGCCTGGCGACGGTGTTCGACCGCCCCCTGCGCGACATTGCGCTGCTCTTGTTTCTCAAGGCCTTGGCCTCGGTCGTCTCGCTAGGAACCGGTTTCCGCGGCGGGCTGTTCTTCACTTCGCTGCTCATGGGGGCGATCGCAGGCCACGTCTTTGCGGACGCCGTGTCGGCGGTCTTGCCCGCGCCGATCGCGCTCGATCCCCACGTCTACGCCATCATCGGCATGGGGGCGCTCTCGGTCTCGGTGATCGGCGGCCCGCTCACGATGAGCTTCATCGCCCTCGAATCGACCGGCGATCTTTGGCTCACGACCGCGGTGCTGGTTGCGGTGATCGTGTCCGCGCAAGTGACGCGGGAAACCTTCGGCTATTCCTTCGCGACCTGGCGCTTCCACCTGCGCGGCGAAACCATCCGCAGCGCCGCCGATGTCGGCTGGCTGCGCGAGCTCACGGTGCGCCGCATGATGCGGCCGGACGTGCGCACGGTGCCGGCCCACACGACGATCGCGCGTTTTCGCATGGTGTTTCCGCCCGGCTCCGCAACGCAGGTGGTCGCGCTCAACGAGGAGAAGGAATACGCCGGGATCGTCCAGGTCGCCGAGGCGCACGCGCCGGAGCTTGAGGATTCGCGCCCGGTTCGGGAGATTCTCCGCCACCCGGACACGACCTTGCTGCCGACTATGACGGTCAATGAGGCGGTCGCGATCTTCGACAAAGTCGAGGCGGAGGCGCTTGCGGTCGTTCAGTCGCCGGAGCGACGCCGCGTCATCGGTTTGCTCTCGGAAGCGCATGCGCTGCGCCGCTACGCGGAAGAGCTGGAACTGCGGCGAAAGGAATTGATCGGCGAGTAAGGGAGATGCGCCGCCTCCGCCTCCCACTCCGAAGCCAGGATGAAGAATTGATCCGCGAGCAGGGTGGAGGCGGGATAATGGCGCCGCCGGCTCCCACCGGGATGCAACTTCCGAGGCTCGCCTGTCATCCCACCACCAGATCGTCGGGAACGCCGAGGCGCCGTAAATGGGCATCGGGTCTGGCTTGCCGAATCGATCCCATCTGGCAGTGCGCGCTTTGCCGTAAGTCCATTGCGGAACCACATAGTGATTCCACAACAGCACGCGGTCGAGCGCCCTAGTCGCGGCAAGGAGTTCGCTGCGGTTCTTCGCGAATATGACGCGATCGATCAAGGTGTCGATCGCCTTGTCGGCGATGCCGATGATGTCGCGCGAGCCGGGCGTCGCCGCCGCCTGCGATCCCCAGTAATCGCGCTGCTCGTTGCCCGGCGACAGCGTTTCCGGCCAGGTTGTCACGACGATATCGAAATCCCACTGCCGTACCCGGTTCTGGTATTGCACGTCGTCGACGGATCGCACGGCGGCTTCGATGCCGAGGCGATTCGGTAGGAACTCGACGGTCAAAGGCTCGCCGGTTCTGCTGTCAACCCGCCGCAAATCGCGCACGATAAAGCCGGCGGCCTCGAAGAGCCGCGCGGCCTCTAAAAGATTACGTCTGGCGGTTTCCGGAGTGCCGGCGACCGGATTGAAGTAGGGAGTCTCGAACACGTCCGGCGGCACCTGCCCACGCACGGTCTTGAGGATAGCGAGCTCCTGGCCCTGCGCCAGTCCCGCCCAAGCGAGCTCGGTGCCCTCGAAATAACTGGCGGTGCGCTTGTATTGGCCGTAGAAAATCTCGTTGTTGATCCGTTCGAAATTCAAGGCGAAATTGAAGGCGCGTCGAAGGCGCGAGTCTTTGAACTTGTCGCGCCGGATGTTGAACGCGAACGCTTGCATGATTCCGATATTGCGGATCGGGAATTCTTCACGGACTACCCGCTTGTTTTCGAGTGCCGGAAATGCGTATCCGGTCGCCCAATTCTTTGCGCTGTGTTCGTCAAACCAGTCGAACTGATCGGCCTTGAATGCTTCGAATTCGACGCTCGAGTCGCGAAAATATTCGAAGCGCAACTCGTCGAAATTATCGCGGCCGACCCTGACGTTGACGTCTTTGCCCCAGTAATTCTTGACCCGCTCGTACACGATCGTGCGGCCGGGCTCGAATTCCTTGATGCGATAAGGTCCCGATCCAAGCGGCGGATCGAGCGTCGTTGCAACGATGTCACGCCGTTGCCCGGAGGGACCGGGCGCCTCCCACCAGTGCTTGGGCAAGACGATCAGCTCGCCCAGGATCTGCGGCAACTCGCGATTGCCCGCCGCATCGAACGAGAAGGTGATCTCGCGCTCCGCGGTGCGCTCGGCTTTGATCACGCGCCGATAATAGGCGGATAGTTGCGGATTGTGCTGTTTGAATGCGTTGAAGGAAAAAACCACGTCGTCGGGTGTAACGGGCCGTCCATCGTGCCATTTTGCGTCCGCGCGCAAGCGATAGGTGACGCGGGAAAAATCGGCAGGCTGCGTGACTGCATCTGCCAGCAGCCCATATTGGGACGATGCCTCGTCCATCGAGCGCGCCAGCAACGTGTCGTAGATGAATTCCAGACCGGCGGCCAACCGGCCTTTCCACCCGGCAACCACCATATTGAAATTGTCGTAAGTGCCGAATGCCCCCTGGCGCGTGACGCCTCCTTTCGGTGCGCCGGGATTGACGTAATCAAACTGTGCAAAGCCGGAATGATATTTAAGATCGCCGAAGAGCGAGAGCCCATGCCGCCATGGTGGAGAGCCGGGGCGCGCGGAGCGTGCCGGTTGGGGAACGCCTACGGTTGGAACAACGCACACCGCGCCCGCCATGCGCAACAGCCTGCGGCGGATTAGGAGAGGCATGGCGCGCTCCGTGTCGAACGCCTCCCGTGGGTTCGCGTTATAGAAACGCTTTCGTGGCTGCGACGTTCAGCGCACACCGATTAATCTTAGAGAGTTTCGGGTTCCAAGCCCGTGGGGCCGCCGTTAAGGTCAGACCGGCCCGCCGGTGGCCGCGATTGCCGGAATGGGGGGCCGAGGCGCACATGATAAAAACGCGGTTCACGCCAGCGAGGATGCTCCCCGCAGTCGTGCTGGGATTGCTTGGCATCGTTGTCGCCGCATCCACCATGCGCGCCGATGATTGGCCGGCCCGGCCCGTGCGCATACTCATTCCATTCACGGCGGGCGGGACGGCCGACATGTTAGGCCGCCTGGCCGCGGAAAAGCTCTCTCTCACATTCGGTCAACAGTTCGTGCCCGAGAATAAACCGGGTGCCAGCGGGCTGATTGCTGCCGCCGACGCGGCAAACGCCGCACCGGACGGCTATACGCTGTTTGTCTCTGGGGTCGGCGGGCTCATCATCTCATCTGCCATTAGCGCCAATCCGCCCGCCGATGTCGTGACTGGATATACCCACATCGCCGACTTTGGCGGTCCTCCGGCCGTACTGGTCGTCAACAAGGACATACCCGCGCACAACCTCGCGGAGTTCATCGCCTATGCCAAAGCGAATCCGGGCAAACTCAACTATGGCTCGCCGTCGCCCGGCTCGCTGGCCAACCTAGCTTTTGTGCTGTTCCAGAAAGAAACAGGCATTGCGCTGCAAAACGTCGTCTATCGCGGCGCAAGCCAAGCGATGACCGACCTCATGGGCGGCCACATCGCGGTAACCTGCACGGCGCTCACCTCGGCGGCTGGAACTATTCTGGGTGGAAAGGTGCGCGCACTCGCGGTCACGTCACGCAAGCGTGTTCCCGACTTCCCCGATGTTCCAACTTTCGCGGAGCAGGGCTTTGCGTCGCTCGTCGCCGAAGTTTGGTTTGCGCTCTCGGGGCCGCCGGGCATTTCCGCAGACATCGTGCGCAAGCTCAACGCAGCGGTCGTGCAAGCTTGGCAGGAGCCTGATACCCGCCAACGCCTGGCGCGCGATGCCATCGACGCTCCGCCTTACGACGTTGCGGCCCTCGCCGAGTTCTATAGGGCCGAAAACGAAAAGTGGGGGCGATTGGCGAGGGACGTGATCGGCATGGAAAAATAGCCGCCGGCGCGCGGGGCCATCTCGTTGGCTTGAGCGCGCAACTCGCTCTGCTCCGCGCCCTATGAGCAAAGCGCAAACTTACGAACGATTAAACCGCAGCTTACCGATGATTAATGCGGCGGGACGTGAACTTCATGGCCGCAATCACCATTCTACATGCATCAGGGACGACACAATCACGCGCCGCCCTCGCTTTCCTGAAAAGCTCGCAGGGCCTGCGCAAAAGGGAGATTACGCCATGCGCTTCATGACCTCACCAAAACGCGAGCAAAGTTCGGTGCGTCGGCGCCTCGCGCTCTTGGCCTCGGTCGCCACTGTGGCGATCGTGCTCGCCGGAGGGGCGACATGGTCGCAGCTTGCCGACATGCCGATGGTTACGCCGGCACACGCGGCCGAAACGGGGCCCGGCGGCTTTGCCGACGTCGTTCAGAAGGTGAAACCGGCGGTCATCTCGGTGCGCGTCAAGCTCCCGGGCGATGGCGCCACCGTCGGGTCGAACGAGAGTGGCGGAGACCAGCTGCCGTTCCCGAAGTGCTCCCCGTTCGAGCGGTTCTTCCGCGAGTTCGGCTTGCCGAATTTGCCCAAGGGACGCGGCATGCAGCAATTCAAGCTTGCCCAGGGGTCCGGATTCTTCATCTCCGCCGACGGTTATGCGGTGACCAATAGCCACGTCGTCGCCAACGCCCAATCGGTCGAGATCTCCACCGACAATGGCAAGACCTATACAGCGAAGGTGGTGGGCACCGATCCCAGAACGGACGTGGCCGTCATCAAGATCGACGGCGGCGGGAACTTTCCCTACGTGAAATTCGCCGAAGCGGAGCCGCGGGTCGGCGATTGGGTCATTGCGGTCGGCAACCCGTATGGCCTCGGGGGAACCGTAACCGCGGGCATCATTTCGGCGCGCGGCCGCGACATCGGAACCGGCCCCTACGACGATTTCATCCAGATCGATGCTCCGGTCAATAAAGGCAATTCAGGCGGCCCCGCTTTCGATGGGAGCGGCAACGTCGTGGGAATGACGACCGCCATCTACTCGCCGTCGGGAGGCTCGATCGGGATCGGTTTTGCCATCCCGGCCGACACCGTCAAATCGGTCGTCGCTGAGTTGAAGGAGAATGGAACCGTTACCCGCGGCCGTATTGGCGTCCACATTCAGACGGTCACAAAAGATATTGCCGACAGCCTCGGTCTCAAGAGTACGGAAGGGGCGTTGGTGACGGAGCCGCAGCGAAGGCCGGCATCGTCGCGGGTGATCTGATCCAGTCGGTGAACGGTCAAGAGGTCAAGGACTCGCGCGACCTCGCCAAAAAGATTGCGGCGATCAAGCCGGGCGATAGCGCGAAGCTCGGGATTCTGCACGACGGATCACAAAAGACGGTGCCGGTGACCATCGCGAAGATGGCGGACGAAAAGCTCGCGCAAAACGGGCCGAGCGGCGGTAGCAGCCAAGGCGCCGCACCGTTTGGTCTTACCTTGGCGCCCGTTGGCACCGTAGCCGGCAAAGGCAGCCGCGGCGTCGTCGTCGCCAACGTCAACCCGGATGGGCCGGCAGCCGAGCACGGCATACGCAGCGGAGATCTCATCCTCGACGTCTCCGGCAAGGCGGTAAACACACCCGCCGAGGTGCGCGAGGCCATCAACGAAGCTCGCTCTTCGCACAAGCAGACCGTGCTGATGCGGATCAAGTCCGGTGATGCGACGCACTTCGTCGCGGTGCCGGTGGCGACGGGGTGACGGTGCGAGGAGGGCACAAGATGCGTGTTTATCTTGCTGCGCTCATGATCGTTGTGTCGAGCCTCGCTCTGCAGGGACAGTCGGCGCGGGCGGCCGAGCCCAGCGCCGCCGGGCTTTGGCAACAAGTCGACAAGGCCACTGGCAAGCCCGACGCTTGGTTTCTTGTGACCGAACACGACGGGCTCTATGACGCGACCCTGGTGAAGCTATTTTCAAAGCCAGGCGGTCGACCCAATCCACTCTGCACACAATGTTCCGGCGATGAGAAAAATGCGCCGTGGCTCGGGCTGACTGTGGTCAAGGGCATGGCGCGCGATGGATTGGACTACGAAAGCGGGACCGTGCTCGATCCCCGTGATGGCTCGCAATACTACGGGCAAATGCAGCTGAGCCCAGACGGTCAAGCGCTGACCGTGCGGGGTGACCTCGGCATAGATCCGCTCGGCGGGAATGAGACCTGGCGACGTCTGCCTCGCTCAGCCCTTCAATGCGCTTGATCCCGCTACGCCTTACGACGTTGCGGCCTTCGCCGAGTTCTATAGGGCAGAAAACGAGAAATGGGGCCGATTGGCGAGAGACGTTATTGGAACGCAGAACTAGCAGGCCCTGACCGCGATGGGTCAGCGGATCCTTGCGGCGGTCGGCTATTGCGAGACGCCGATCTGTTTCACCACGGGCCGCCACAGCTCTTGTTCCCGGCGGATGAATTCGGTCGTCTCGGCGCCCGACATCGGCCGCGCGAATGTGCCTAGGTCGGCAAGCCTTTGCCGCACGGCCGGCTGATCGAGGACGGCGCGCAGATCCGCGCCCACCTTCCGCACGATCCAATCGGGTGTCCCGGCCGGCGCGAGCAGCGGGAACCAACCGGTTGCGATGAAGCGCGGAATCGTTTCACCAACCGTCGGCATATCCGGAAAATTCGGCAGCCGCTGCGCGGAGGCAACCCCGAGCGCTTTGAGCGAGCCGCCCTGAATGGCGCCCAAAAAAGGTCCCAAGCTCTCCACGATCATCGAGATGCGTCCGCCCAGGAGATCCTGCAGTCCGGCTGCCGCGCCGGCGTAGGGAACAAAGCGCACCTCGATGCCCGCTTCCTTGGCAAAGCGTTCGGCGGTGAGGTGCGGAAGCGTGCCGCGCGCATTGGCGGCGTAGAGCATTTGGCCCGGCCGTGCCTTCGCCAGCGCGATCAGATCTGCGAGCGAATTGACGCCGAGCGAAGGCGCAACCGCGATGAGCATCGGCTGCTCGGCAACAAATCCAATCCGCACAAAATCGCGGTCGAGATTGAACGGCAGGTTTGGAAACATTTCCTGCATGACGATGAAGACAGAGGTTGCGGGCATATAGAGCGTGTAGCCATCCGCGGGCGCCAATGCCGCTTGCCGGGCTGCCACGCTGCCGGCCGCTCCAGGATGATTGAGGATCACAACCTGTTGGCCCCACAGCCGGCCGAGAGGCTCGGCCACGATGCGCGCGACCACGTCCGGGCCGCTCCCGGCGGCGCCCTGGGTGATGAGCTTCACAGACCGTGTAGGATAATCCTCGGCGCGCGCCGCAAATCCCGCGACGGCAAAAACGAGCAGGAGCACGCTCATTCGCAATCGCGACCTTCGCATTTGCATCGTTTCCTCTGCTCGCGCGCCCTCGGTCGATCGGCGCGGCAGCGCGTGAGAGCTACCTGACCAGGCGATTGCTGTAATCGAGAAGGAAGGCCTTGATCTCCCGCTTCACGTTGCCGAGGGCGGCGACCATGGCCTGCGCCTCCTCGCCGGTCACCAGAATGGGCTTCGTCTTGACCACGTTGGAATAGTCGCGAATGAAGTCACGGTCCTTCCACAATTCGACGAAAGCGGATCGCATCAGGATGACAAGATCGTTCGGCGCCTTCGGCGGCATCAGCGCGGTGCGAAACATTGCGACCTGCGGGTCGATCGCCGCGCGTAAGACCTCGTAGGTGAAGCCGGAGGGCCGCGTGCCGCCTTTCACCGTGGCGTAGAATTCTTCGAATGTCGGCGAGTCGGGCAGCGCCGCGCTGCGCGGATAGCCGCCGTCCTTGCCGCGCGGCGCGAGCTGCCACAGCGGCAGAACGAGCTCGCCCATGGTGGGCTCGACCGAGCCGGTCCAGCCCGGCAGCGAGGTGTTGGCGAATTGGCCTTCGTTCTGCAGGATCGCAGTTTCGACTTCCTTCAGTCCGCGGTAGGCGGGGATCGGCCGGTATTTGAGTCCCAAGAGATCGAGCGAGAGCGCCTGGTTGAGTGTGTTGCTGTTCTGCGCGTTGAGCGAGAGCGCCTTGAACTCGTTGGCCTGCATGATGTCGGTCGCGACCTTGAGCCCCGGCGATGTGTCCTTGCGCGCATACGCGACCAGCGGCTCCTCGACTGCAGCGAGCATCAGGAAATCCGCGTAGTTGGTACGCAGCGCCGGCTTGCCAAGAAGCTGCGCGACCACATCGATCGTGAAGAAGCCCATGGTCTCGCCGTCGGGCGCGGCGTCGGCGAGCTGATTGGTGCCGACCACGCCGCCGGCGCCGCCGACGTTCTTGATGACGATGTTCGGCTTTCCGGCAATGTGGACGGGCAGATGTTGAGCAACGATGCGTCCCTCGATGTCGGTCGGGCCGCCCGCCGGGTAGTTGATGATCATGGTGACGGTCTTGCCCTTGTAGAATTGGGCCTGCGCGCTGCTTGGGAACGAAAGCCCCGCGACCGAGACCAGCATGATTAGCGTCGTTCGCATCAGTGCGAGCGGCAGACTCGGTCTGCTCCCTCCCCCGCTTGCGGGGGAGGGATGGGGAGGGGGTGAGCATGGGCACATTGATCCCTGTTCGCTCGACCTTGTTGCATGCCCCCTCCCTAACCCTCCCCCGCAAGGGGGGAAGGGGACGCACCGAGCGCGCATCTTAAGCATTCGAAAATCAGACGCGGACATCTTCTACTTCTTCGCCTCCGCTTTCGATCTTTTCTCGCTCGCTGCGAGCCGGAACGGCTCGAAGGTCGGCTTATAGGTTTTCTCGTCGAGAAATTGGCGCAGGCCCGTATTGTAGGAATCCTCTTTGTCCGCCGCTTTGATGGCTTTGCCCTTTTCGGCGAGGTAATCGTAGGCTTGCGGAACGTCCATGGTGCGCACGTGGCGGATCGCCTGCTTGGTCGCGCGCAGCACGGCGGGGCTTTTCTTCATCAGCTTCTGCGCAAGCTCGACGGTCGCCGCTTCGAGTTTTTCGGCCGGAACCGCATAGTTGATCATGCCGATGCGCGCGGCTTCCTTGCCGTCGAACGGCTCGCCGAGGCAGGCGTAATAGAGCGCGTGGCGCGGCAGCACCGTGTCGGCGACGGCCTTAGAGACGAGGGCGCCCGGCAGAATGCCCCAGTTGACCTCCGACAGCGAGAAGGTCGCATCCTTGGCCGCGATCGCAAAGTCGCAGGCAAGCAGCTGCATGAACGCGCCGCCGACGCAATAACCGTGCACCATGGCGATGGTGGGCTTGTCGTAGCCGTAGAGCCGCTCCCAGCGCCAGCGATTGGCGGCCGCCGCCGCCTTCTTGCGTTCGGCCGGATTATTGTCCAGTTCGCGAAAGAACTTTTTCAGATCCTGTCCCGCGCTGAAATTGCCGCCTTCACCGGTCACCACCACGACCTTGACTGCGTCATCGACTTCAAGACGCGCCAGCGCGTCGTCCATTTCGTAGTGGAGCGCAGGCGACATGGCGTTGCGCTTCTCAGGCCGGTTGAGCGCCGCCCAGGCGATGCCGTCGCGCACCTTGACGTTGACAAAATCATAACTGTAGTCGGCCATTGCGGTCCTCCCCTTCGGCGCTCACGCCGCCATGCCAATATCTCTCGCGCAGCGCGCGTGGCGTAGAAGAACATTGCGCGCTGGCGCCTTCAAGCAGCAATATCCAGTCGTTTCGCGGCTCGCGCAGCGAGCTCTACCGCGCGGACATGGCGGAGCCGCAAGCATATCCTATGCGGATTGTCTTGCCTGCCGGGCGGACCTATATCAGGGCGCCCGCTGCCGCAGAGAAACAGCCGTGCAGCCGCAACGCCGAGGAGCTGGCTATGGTTGAGGTCATCGAACGGGAAACGGTCAACGAAGCCATCGAGGCTACGGTCAACTACGTTCTCGATAACGGGGAGAAGATCTTCACCCAGACGGCGGTGCCGGGCGCGACCGACGTGCGCAGCGGCGGCACACTCGACCCGCATCGCGTGACGATCCGCAATGCGCGGCTCGCTAAAGAGCCGTTCGTGCTCGATCGCCACGGCTTCCGTTTCGTTCATCACGACACGAAGGTTGCGGACTTCTTCGAAGAGGAGCAGATCCGCAGGGTCTATTATCCGGAGATGGAAGCGCTGGTGAAAGCCGAAAGCGGAGCCTCGCGCGTTCTCGTCTTCGACCACACCTTGCGCACGGTGGATGACAGTGCGCGCGAGGCGCGCAAGATCCGCGAGGTCGTGCGCCGCGTTCACAACGATTACACCGAATGGTCCGGCCCGCAGCGCGTGCGCGACCTCGTCCCGGACGAGGCCGAAAAGCTCCTGCAAGGCCGCTTTGCCATCGTGCAGGTGTGGCGGCCGATCCGGCATCCCGTGGAGAGTTTTCCGCTCGCGATCTGCGATGCCCGCTCGATCTCGACCGACGATTTCCTGGTGAGCGAACGGCGCTATCCGAATCGCATCGGGCAAACCTACGCCATCACCTACAACCCCGAGCACCGCTGGTACTATCTGCCGCGCATGCGACGCGAGGAGGCGCTGGTGTTCAAGGTCTTCGATTCGGCAAAAGACGGCCGCGCGCGCTGGTCCGCGCACACCGCATTCGAGGATCCGACCTCGCCGCCCAACGCGCGGCCGCGCGAGAGCATAGAAATCCGCACGCTAGCGTTTTTCTGAGACGGATCTCCGTAACCCGAGTCAGTCTGAGCCGCGAACTCGGTCACCCTCGCCCCGCGCCAGCGGGGAGAGGGTGGTGAGCGCCGCAGGTGCGAGCCGGGTGAGGGGCAAGAAAATCGCTCCTTTAGAGAGGATTTGTCGGACGGAGGGCTGCCCCTCACCGGCCCTCGCTGCGCTCGGGCCACCCTCTCCCCGCTGACGCGGGGCGAGGGGACACACCGAGTGCGCGGCCGAAGCGTTACGGCTTGATCGGAACGTCGGGCAGATATCCGGCGCGGTAGATCTGCTCCGCCGTGAGCTTGTCGCCGGAAACTTCGATGTTCTTGTTGATGAAGTCGACCGTGTTTTTCATGCGCTCCATTGAAATGGTGCCGAAGCCCTTCGCCTCCACGTCCGGCGTGATGGCGATGCGCTTGAGGATCTGAAGTTCCTCGACAATGATCTGTGGATCGAGCGCCTTCACATATTGGATTTCGATGCGCGAGGCTTCCTCCGGATCCGCGAGCGCGTCCTTCCAGCCCTTGAGCGCCGCGCGCACGAATTTCTTCACCACGTCCGGATTCTTGCCGAGGAAATCCTCGGGCACGCCGATCGAGTTCGCATAGATCTCGAGCCCATAATCCCCCGCGAACAGGCACACCGGTTTTGCGTTGGTGACGGCGCGGCGGATCGCGGGCTCGCTCATCAGGAACTGATCGATCGATTGCACTTTGCCGGCGGCGAGCATCGGCACGCGCGAGGCTGCGTCGATGTTGACGATCTTGAGCGTGCGGCTGTCCACCTTGTTCATTTCCATGAAGGCGGCCCAGATCTTCGGCAGGAACGATGCCGTGCTCGAGCCGAGCTCGAGCCCCGCCATTTGTTTCGGCTCGGTGACATTGGCGCCGGGATTCAAGGTGAAGATGCAGTAGGGCGGCTTTTGGTAATTCGCGGCGACGATTTTCACGTTGGCCCCGGCGCTGCCGGACGCGACCAGGCTCGGAATGTCGATGAAACCGATCTCCGCCCCGCCGGTGGCGACGGTTCGGATTGCGTCCGCCGTTCCCTTCGACGGCATGATGGTGACGTTCAAGCCTTCGTCTTTGAAATAGCCCTTGCCCAAGGCCACATACCACGGCGCGTGGCGCCCCAAGCTGATGAAGTCGAGAACGAATTTGAGATCGCGCTCCTGCGCTTGCGCGGCCGGCGATTGCAGGCACAGCGCGATTGCACCAATGGTGATGACGCGTGCAATCAACGCTCGAGACATGTGTGCCTCCTTGATACGGCGCCGTTCGCCGACCTTGACGACGAGCAGCCGAGCGGCATTTGACGCCCGAAATACCATAAGTTATTCCACGTCATACTCAAGACGCCGCTCGCTGCGGTCGCTGCAAATCGTGTTCGGATTTCGGACGGGACACGTGCAGGCGTGCGCTGTCGCGTATCGGGATCTCGACGTCCCTCTCGAGCTTCATTGCGGTGGCGGCGCTTTGCCAACGATGCCGACATAGAGGCGTTCGGCAGCGCTCCGCGCAATCGGCTCGATCGCGGCGATATGGTCGTCCGGGCGTACAAGCACGAGTGTGTCGGCCGGGCAGCCCACGCGGTGCTCGAATGCGCCGCCGGGATCGAACAGGGCATGTTCGCGCAGCCCAGAATCTAGCGGCGCGTCCCAACGCGAGACTAGATAGTGCGTCAGCGCTGGCGAGGTGTTTTTCGGAATCTCTGGCCGCCGCCTGGCGTCGGTGAAGTAGAGCGCCACGAACCCATCGGCCATGAGGTCGTGGAGACGCAGCTCGCTGCCGGCCGGGCTCTGCAGCAGCCAATCGGGGATTCGGTCGCCCGCGCGCAACGCCGGCTCCCGCTCCTGCTTCACCATCGACCAATCGCCACTTCCGTTTACGTCGAGCCGCACCCCGAGCATCGCGCGGGTGCAGGCGTTGGCCCACACGTCGGCAGCGATGTTCGACGCGTCGTCACTCTCCTTGCCGACATAGCGCCGGGCCGACTCCGCCATCTCGCCAGCTCCCAGCAGCGCAACCGGCTTCTGCTCGCGCTCGTAGGCATCGAGCACGCGTTCGTCGGCCCAGCCACGCAGGTACCAGGCAAGCCGCCAGCACAGGTTCGAGCAGTCGAGCAGCCCGGTATTGATCCCGAGGGCCCACATCGGCGTGATGAGGTGGGCAGCGTCGCCCATTAGGAACACGCGTTCTCGGCGCCATTGATTGGCAACGCGGTGATGGACTTGGTAGGTCACCTTGCCAATCACGCGTACGTTCTTTGCCTCGCCGATGAATGACAATACTTTGTCGCGCAGCTCTTCGGCCGTCGGCTCTTCCCTGCCGGCCGCGAGAGGAAAAAGGAATCGCCAGCAGTGCGGATGCCGCACCAGGATCATCCATTCCTGCGCATCCGAAAAATAGGCGAGGTATGGGTAATCCCGAGGATTTGCGATATCGAGGTCGATCTCGAGGTCGACGAGTGAGTATTTGACTGGCAGTGACTTGCCCTCGACCGGAACGCCGAGCTGCTCTCGTACCGTGCTGCGCCCACCGTCGCAGCCGAGGAGGTATGCTGCCTCGGTGGTCTTCTCTCCGTGAGGCGTCTTGAAGTAGAGCACGACCCGATCCGAGTTCTGCTCGAAACGAACGAGCCGATGAGCCAGATGCAATTGCCTGCGTACCGGCTCGGCGAGGGCCGGCTCCATGTCCTGTTGTGGCAAATTGATGACGAACGGAAAGCGTGTCTCGCGCGTAAGCACCGAAAGCTGGACTGGCTGGCGCGGTTGGCTCGTCTGCCGGTCGATGTCACCGATCTCGTCGACCCGCATGCTGCGTCGGAGCACAGAAGAGACGACGCCAAATCGTCGCCAGATCTCGAGCGACCGCGCCAGGGTCGTGCCCGCCTTGGTTTCGGTCGACAGACGCTCATCGTCCTCGAACAACGCGAACGGGACCCCGTAGTGCGCGAGGCCGAGTGCCGTCGTAAGGCCGACCGGGCCCGCCCCAACGATCGCAACGGGCAAGGTCAAGGGCGGATGGCTTCTTGCGGGAGATAGCCGGCGCGGTAGATGTCCTCCGCGCTGAAGCGTCGGCCGGCAACCTCGATGTTGGCGTTGACGAAGTCGACGGTGCGCTTGAGCTTGTCGCGATCGATCCAGCCGAGCCCGTTCTTCTGGGTGTCCGCAACGACCGCAAGGCGCCGCACCACCTGCAGCTCCTCGACGATGACGGTCGGGTTCAACGTCTTCACCATTTGCGCCTGGAGTTGTGCCGCCTCCTCGGAATTGGCGAGCGCGTCCCTCCAGCCGCGCAGGGAGGCACGCACAAAGCGCCGGACCAGGTCAGGATTCTTCAGCAGAAAATCGTCCTTAACGCCGACGCCGTTGGCGTAGATATCAAGCCCATGGTCCGCGAGCAGCATGTGCTTGACTTCACCGTCCTGCACCGCGCGCTTGATCGCGGTTTCGCTCATCGCGAACAATCCGATCGACTGAATGCGGCGAGCGGCAAGCGCGGCCACCAGCGAGCCGGGATCGAGATTGACGATCTTCAGCGTGAATGGATCCAGGCCATTCTGCTTCATGAACGCCTGGTGAATTCTCGGAATGAGACTTGCATTACCGGCGCTAAATTCCTTGCCGACCATGTCCTGCGGACGGGTGATGTTTGCGCCAGGATTGATGCTGAACACGCTGTACGGCGGGAGCTGGTAGTTTATCGCCACCATGCGGATGCTCGAGTTGTCGGCTCCGGCCGCGACCAGACTCGGAATGTCGATAAACCCAAGATCCGCCGCGCCGCTATCAAGACTGCGGATGGAATCGGCTGTTCCCCGCGCCGAGGCGATGGTGACGTTGAGGCCCTCCTCCTTGTAATAACCCTTGGCGACGGCGACATACCACGGGGCGTGGCGGCCGAGCGGAATGAAGTCGAGGGCAAATTTCAGGTCGCGCTCCTGCGCGATGCCCCGCGCCGGTATGATGCTCTGCGCTGCGAGCGCGATGACCGCGATGAAGTGCATGGTGCGCATAGCTGGGCTTCTCCTCAATTGAAATCCGCGCCTTCCTTGACGCGTTGACGCAGCGAGGCGAGATGGTTCTGCATCGCCTGACGTGCCGCCTCCTGATCTCTGCGTTTGATAGCCTCGAGCACGGCCTCGTGCTCTTCCTGCGTCAGGCGCAGCCCGTCAGCGTGTCGCATCACGACCAGGCTCCAGATCCGTGCTGAGCGTTCGTGCAGCGGGCGTTGCACGTCAACGAGGACGTGGTTGCCGGAAGCCTCGGCCACTGCCTGGTGGAAGTGGCGATCGAGTTCCATAAACTCGCGCCGGAAACGCTGGTCGACGATTCTGCGCGATTGGGCCAGCACGCGCTCCATCGCCTCAATCTGCTCGGGCCTCGCCCGATCTGCGGCCAGCGCGGTGATGTGCGGCTCGAGCACACTTCGCGCTTCCAGCCCTGTGAGCACCTCGTTGAGCGAGTCAGGCCCAATGATGATGCCCTTGCGCGGCATGATCTCAAGCAGGCCGTCTGTCATGAGGCGGTGCACCGCTTGGTGAACCGGCATGCGACCCATCCCGACCATCGCGCACAGGCCCTGCTCGTTCACGAACTGCCCAGGCCGCAGTTCGAGCGACAGGATGCGCTCCTTGATCGCCTCATAGGCGCGCTCGGACAGTCGCCCAGTCTTGTATATCACGTGATATTCTTGTACCATTCCCAGTAACTTGTCAACTTCCGGTCGAAATGGCGTTCGGGGTCATCAAGCACGTCCGCAAAGTCTTTCAGCTCGAGGAGATCGGCTGGACGGCGCTCGAGCCCGTGGTGGCGTTGGATGATGCAAGCTTTCAGTTCGAAGAGGGCGAGCTCGTTGCGCTGTTGGGACCGAGCGGATGCGGAAAGACCACGCTGCTGCGCATCGTCGGCGGACTGATTGCGAAATCGGCGGGCTCGGTTGCGATCGCGGGCCGCGAGGTCACCAAACCGATGGGTGACTACGGCTTCGTGTTTCAGGCGCCGAGCCTGATGCCGTGGCGCAACGTGCTCGACAACGTCTTGTTTCCTATGGAGATCCTCAAGAAGAACGACGCCGCGGCGCGACGCTACGCGCTCGAGCTTTTGCAGCTCGTCGGGCTGAGCGGCTTTCTGACGGCGCGGCCGCATCAACTCTCCGGCGGAATGCAACAGCGAGTTGCGTTGTGCCGCGCGCTCGTGCACCAGCCGCGGCTCCTGCTCATGGACGAGCCGTTCGGTGCGCTTGACGAGCTCACGCGAATGGAGATGAACGATCTGCTGCTGCGCATCCGCCATGAAACCAAAGCATCGGTTTTGTTCGTGACGCATTCCACATCGGAAGCCGTGTACTTGTCGGACAAGGTCGTGGTTTTCAGTCAGCGTCCGGCGCGCGTGGTCAAGGAAATACCCGTCCCGCTCGGCTATCCTCGCAGCCAGAAGCTCCGCTTTACCAGCGCGTTCACGACAGCGGAGCGGATCGCAAGCGAGGCGCTCGGCGTCGTCGCCCCGGCGGAGGCATCGGCACGATGAGATCGCGTTTTGCCTTGCTCTATCCGCTCGCCGGCGTGGTGCTGATCGTGGCGCTGTGGGCGCTTGCCTGCTGGCTGGTTAGCATTCCCACCGTCGTGTTGCCTTCGCCGGACAAGGTGCTGCGCGCTTTAATCGTGCGCGGCGATCTCTTGCTAAACGAAAGTTGGATCACGCTGAAGGAGACCTTGTACGGGTTCCTGCTGGCGCTGTTGGTCGGGCTGCCGCTCGCGGTCGCGGTCGCAAACTCGCGGCCGCTCAATCTGATGTTCTATCCGCTGCTGATCGCCCTGCAATCGGTCCCGAAGGTGGCACTCGCACCGATGATTTTGGTTTGGCTCGGAACCGGGCTCGAATCGAAGCTTGCGATCGTCTGGCTGGTCGCGTTTTTTCCCATCATCGTCGATACCGCGGCCGGGTTACGCGCGACCCCGAAAGAACTCTTGGAGCTCGCCCACAGTCTCAATGCCTCGCCTCTGCAAATCTTTCTCAAAGTTCAGCTTCCCGCCGCGCTGCCCTTCGTCGTCACCGGCGCCAAGGTCGCCATCACGCTAGCGGTCATCGGGGCGGTGATCGGCGAGTTCGTGGGCTCGAGCGAGGGGCTCGGCTTTCTCTTGCTCAGCGCTACCTCGCAACTCGACACGCCGCTGGCTTTTGCCGCGCTGTTTGCGTTATCGGTGCTTGGGATATTCGTCTATGCGCTGGTCGGTATGGGCGAGAAAATGATGTCGTCGTGGCTGCCGCCGGCGCCGGCGCGTTATTGAGGCAGCAGTCGCGAACGGCGCGGACGTTTCGCGGGACATGGAGTGGAGACGAGAATGAGCGAGCGAAAGAACGTGCCGCCGATGCCTGGCATGGCCAGCCTCGAGGAGGTGCTTCTGCAAAGCGAGGCCATTCCCTGGCGGGCGAAGTCGCTCGCCGGCGTGTCGGAAAAGATGCTCTGGCGCGATGAGAAGGCCGGATCGTCAATTGCGCTGATCAAGTTCGACGCCGGCGCGGGCATTCCCGAGCCGCATCTGCATGCATCGAACCAATTCATGTTCTGCCTCAAGGGACGCTACGAGTACACCAAGACGGGTGTGACTTTGACGCCCGGCTCCTTCTATTGGAATCCGAAAGGCCACGTGCACGGGCCGGCGCGGGCGCACGAAGAAACCATCGTGCTCGAAATCTACGACGGCCCGCATTATCCCGAGCGGCCGTCCTGGTACAGCAACGACGAGGACGCCCGCTGATGGCGCCCGGCGCGGCCGGCGCCGTTGCCATCGACGCGCAGCGGCTGACGTCGGCCATCGCCGATGTTTTCAAGGCGGCCGGGATTGCGGCCGCAGACTCGCAGATCGTGGCGGCGGATCTCGTTGCCGCAGACCTTGAAGGCATCGCGTCGCACGGGGTGATGCTGGTCCCCATGTATGTCGAACGCATCAACAAGGGCTCGGTCTCGCGTCGCAGCGCTGGCGAAGTCGTCAGCGAGCAAGCCGGTGCGATCATCATCGATGCCGGCAACGCGCTCGGCCAGTTGACCTCGCGCCAGGCGGTGAGGCTCGCGGTTGCGCGGGCGCGAGAGATCGGGCTCGCCGCGGTGGCCGTGCACAACGGCTTTCATTTCGGCACAGCCGGGCGCTACGCGCGCATGATGGCGCAGGAGAACTGCGTGGGAATCGTCTTTTCGAACACGCGTCCACTGATGCCGGCGCCGGGAGGGGCCGAGGCTATGGTCGGCAATAATCCGATTGCCATTGCGCTTCCCTCGACCGGCGCGTTTCCGGTTGAAGCAGACATGGCGTTGAGCGCGACGGCGATGGGGAAAATCCGGCTTGCCGCAGCGGCCGGAGAACGCATTCCCGAGGACTGGGCCGTGGATGCGCAAGGCCGGCCGACGACCGATCCGGCGGCGGCGATCAAAGGCATGCTGCTGCCGGCGGCCGGTCCGAAGGGATTCGGCCTCGCCTTTGTCATCGATCTCTTGTGCGGCGGATTGTCAGGGGGTGCGGTCGGCGCCGAGGTGCGCCCGCTCTACGGAGATCCCGCGGAGCCCTATCGGTGCTCGCATTTCTTTTTGGCGATTCATGCTGGTCACTTTCAGTCCGGCGAGCAGTTTGCCGCGCGCGTGCGCGATCAGGCGATGCGCGTCAGCCGATCGAAGCGCCGGGCCGGCGTCGAGCGCGTCTATGCGCCAGGAGAGCTTGTTTGGGCGGCGCGGCAAGCGAGCGGCGGCGTGTGCCACCTCGATCGAGCGACCGTGCAGGGCCTTCTCGATACCGCCAGCCGTCTCGGGCTCGTCGATCTCGAATCGTCGCTACTGGCAGCCAAGGGGGCGTAAGCCGTGCGGGTGCGCTTCGAGGCCGAGGGAGACGTGATCGTCGTCACCGGCGGCGCCAACGGCATCGGACTGGCGCTGGCGCGCGCGGCGGCGCAGGCCGGAGCGCGGGTCGTCGTTTGTGACGTGGACCAGGCGGCGATGGCGGCGCTATCGGATATTTCCGGAATTTCGACGCGGCACCTCGATGTCGCCGATCGCGCCCGAGTGTTCGCCGTTCTCGGTGATGTCGAGCGCCAATTCGGCAAGATCGATGGCCTTGTTTGCGCGGCCGCGATTCAGCCCCGCGCGCTCGTCCATGAAATGGAGGCGGCGGTGTGGGAGCGCGTGTTGCGGATCAATCTCGACGGCGTGGTGTGGTGCTATCAGGCGGTGGTTGCCGGCATGATCGCGCGCCGACGCGGATCGATCGTGGCATTTACGTCAGGGCTCGCGCACCAGGGCTGGCCGCGCGCCTCGGCTTATACTGCCAGCAAGGCGGCGCTGATTGCGTTTGCCAAGAGCGCGGCCAAGGAGATCGCGCGGCATCGCGTGCGGTTCAATCTCATCGCGCCTGGCGTGATCGACACGCCGCAATATCGCGCCGCCAATGCTGGCGCGGACAATGCGCATTGGCAGGGCTCGGTCGGGGTCGGACAGCCGCAGGATGCCGTCGGCGCGCTCATGTTCTTGTTGTCGGAAGCGGCAACAATGACGGGCTCGCTCATCAGCCGGGACTTGGCCTATCCGGCACAGGATGGCGAGGCATGAGCGGACCGCCCATCATCATCGTCGGCGCAGGCCCGGTCGGTCTCACCAGCGCGCTGGGGCTCGAGCTTTATTGGCAGGTGGTCGGTGAGGCCAAGGCCGCGACCGGCCGCTAAAGATGGAGACAGAAATCATGCGCGTGCTGGGACCGATCGGCGACAAGATCCTGTTCGAGAACGAATTCGTGCGGGTGTGGAGCATCACGCTCGATCCCGGGCAGCGACAGCCGTGGCACCAGCACCTTTTGCCCTATCTCATCGTGCCACTGACGGAAGGCAAGAACGAGATGACGTTCGACGATGGTCGGGTGCGGCAAACCCATGAAAAGCCGGGCGAGGTGATCTGGCGCGAGCCCGGTATTCCCCACGAGCTTCTCAACTGCAGCGATTGGCAGTACCGAAACGTCCTTGTCGAGATCAAAGCGAGCGCGTCGGGCGAGCAAGCCAGGGCCGGTTGAGGTTCGCATTCAGGAGCAAACAATGCCCAAACAGCAGATCACATCGAAAAAGATCCGTCAGCCGTCCGGCCATTTCTCCCACGCGACAATGGTTGAGGCGCGCGGCCGCATCGTTTTCATTTCCGGCATGACCTCGCGTCGCGCGGATGGAACGATCGCCGGCATCGGCGATATCGAAGCGCAGACGCGCCAGGTCTGCGAGAATCTAAAAGCGGCGGTCGAGGAGGCCGGCGGCAGTATGGACGACATCTGCCGGGTCGACGCCTATGTCCGCAACATGGAGCATTTCGAGCAGATCCACAAAGTGCGGCGCGAATATTTCCGTCCCCCCGCTCCGTCCTCGACTATGGTGGAGGTCTGCAAGATGACCTCGCCTGAGTATCTGATCGAGATCAACGCTATCGCCGTGATCGGCGGCTGACACCTCTGCATCAGCTGCCCCGGATGAACTCTCGCCGCTCATGCCCCCTCTCCCCGCCGGGCCGCCGGGGAGAGGGCTACTCTCTTTGTGCAACAGACGGGAATGGGTGAGGGGGTTCGGATCCATCAGTAGCGCTGGTAACCCACTCACCCCAACCCTCTCCCCAAGGCCCCAAGGGGGAGAGGGAGCGCACCGAGTCTGCCGCGATCATCTGGTTCAGGCGCAATGCTACGACGCAAGCCACTGCGTGAAGCGTTCCTCGAGCGGGACGATCCGCTCCGCCTCCCATTCGTCGTCCTCGCGGATCGAAACGGCGAGGTTCTCCTTGTAGGTGGGAAGCACAACGGCGATGTCGTGCGGGATGAAGTCGAATGCCGCCGGATTGGTGGGTCCGTAGTAGAGCCGCCGGTTGAACTCGGCCTGCGGCTTGGGCTGCGTGGCGAACTGGATGAACTCCCACGCGAGCGCACGGTTGGGCGCCCCTTTGAGCACGCACCACGTGCTCGTGCTGCGCACCGCGCCGTTCCAGACGAGCTCGACCGGCACTCCCGCCTGCTTCAGCTCGGTCGCGCGTCCGTTCCAAATCGACATCATGTCGAGCTCGCCGTCGCGGATGAGCTGCTGCGATTGGTTGCCCTCCCGCCACCATACTTTGATGTGCGACTTGATCTGGTCGAGCTTCTTGAACGCGCGCTCGATGTCGAGCGGATAAAGTCGATCCATCGGCACGCCGTCGGCGATCAAGGCAAAAATCAGCGTGCGCGGGGAATCGTTGATGCACAAACCGCGGCTGCCCGGGAATTTCTTGACGTCCCAGAAATCGACCCAGCTCCTGGGGCCGCCGCCAGGGAATTTGTCGGCGCGGTAGCAAAGATTCGTGCCTTGAATGTTGGAGGCGACGCCGTGGCCGTTGGCGACGATTGCTTCCAGCGGCAGCGTGCCTTGCTTGAAGATCGTCCAATCGATCGGCTCGGCCAATCCTTCACGGCTGGCGCGCAGCCACTGCATGGAGTTGATCGAGGTCATGTCGAACTCGTAGCGGCCGGATTGCACCTGGGCCTTGATCTTGGCGTAGGAGACTGGCGTGACGGTGCGGATCGGGATTCCAGTCAAGGCGGTGAACGGCTTGAAATAGGCCGCCTCCTGCGCGGCGGTGAAGCTGCCGCCCCAGGAGTTCACATAGAGCGTGCGCGTCTGCGCGATCGTGCGCTCGGTCACGAGAAGGGGACCAAAAACTGCCGCGGCCCCCGCTGTCTGCAGGAGACGGCGACGCTTGCGATCGAAACGCCACCTCGTCCTCATTTGCACCTCCCCGCGCTAGCAGACCGTTCCATCCTAGCGTCGCAGCAGCACATGCGCATCCGCCGGCGCCCAGGCGAGCGGCAGCGCGGCTCCGGGGCTCAACGCGGCCCCCTCTTTGCTGGAGAGGCGGGCGCGCAGCGCCAAGCATCGCGTCTTGCCGATCACCAAAACGGAGTCGCCGTAGTTGATGGTATCGTCGACGATCAGGTCGATGGGGTTGTCCACACCATCGCTCTCGCCGGGCCTTCGCAGCCGCAGCCGCTCCGGCCGGATCATGAGATCGACCTCGCCGGCCGGCAGCTCCCCTGCGACCCGCACCGGTCCAAGTCCCGACAGCTCAATCCAGCCCGGGCGCGACGGATCGGCACGTCCGGCAAAGAAATTGCTGTCTCCGACGAATTCGCCCACGAACCGGTTCGCCGGCCGATTATACACATCGAGCGGGGAGCCGACTTGCTCGAGCTTGCCGTTGCAGAACACGGCAATCCGGTCGGACATCGTCATCGCTTCGGTCTGGTCATGCGTGACATAGACCATCGTGATGCCGACCTCGCGATGGATCCGTTTGAGCTCGACTTGCATCTGCTCGCGCAAATTCTTGTCGAGCGCGCCCAGCGGCTCGTCGAGCAGCAGCACATCCGGATTGAACACCAGGCCGCGCGCAAGCGCGACGCGCTGCTGTTGGCCTCCGGATAGTTCGCGCGGGTATCTCTGGGCGAATCGGTGCAAGCCCACGAGCTCGAGCATTCGCTCGGCGCGCGCCTTGATCTCGTGCTTCGGAAAACCTCGCATCTTGAGCGGGAAAAGCACGTTGTTCGCTGCCGTCATGTGCGGGAACAAGGCATAGTTCTGGAAAACCATGCCGATATTACGCTCGTAGGGCTTGCGCAGAACGAGATTGCGTCCGTCGAGTTCGATGGCACCGCTGGTGGGCGTCTCGAATCCCGCGATCATCAGCAGCGTCGTCGTCTTGCCGGAGCCGCTCGGGCCCAGCAGCGTAATGAATTCGCCGCGCTCGACGTCGATCGAGACATTGTCGACGGCGTTGCTCTTGCCGTCGTAGGATTTCACGAGCTCGCGCAAGCGAAGATAAGCCACGGATCATCCTCGCACCGAGGCTCGTGCAACGATCAATGCATCGACCGCGATGCACCCTTCCGGCAGCGCCTTGATGGGGTTGAGATCGACCTCGTCAAGAACGTCGGCATTGCATTGGGCGAAGTCCGCCAACGCCTCCAGGCAGGCCGCGATGCTTTTCACATTGGCCGCCGGCCGGCCGCGTACCGATGCGAGCATTCCCGCGCCGGAAGTCTCGCCGATCATCGCTCCGGCGTCGCCTTCGCGCAGCGGCAGCAAGCGCAGCGCAAAATCGCGCGTGATCTCGATGGCTGTACCACCGATTCCGAAAGAAAGCGACAGGCCGAAGTCCGGATCGCGCGATACGCCGGCGAATACCTCGATCCCGCCGGCGATGAACTCCTGCACCAGGAATGCGCAGTCCGGCGGCTGCGGGTCGAGCGCCGCGAGGCGGTCGCTCAGCTGCACGAAGGCGTGGCGAAGATCGTCCTCGGTCTTCAGGTTTGTCGCGACGAGACCAAGCTCCGTCTTGTGGGGGATGTCGTCCGAGAGCGCCTTGAGGGCGACGGGATAGCCGAGCCCGCGCGCGGCGCTCGCCGCCTGCGCGAGCGTCGCGACGCGGGATTCGCGCGTGACCGGCACGCCGAAGGCCGACAGCAGCCGCTTCGAGTCGTATTCGTTGATGACATTGCGCCCAGGCTTCGTGGCGAGAAGGCCGCCGAGTTCTGGTCCGGACCGCCTCGCGGGTCTGCGCAGCGGCTTTCGCTCGATCATGTAGCGGCCGACGCGGTCGATCGCACCCAGCCCCTGGCGGGTTCCGCCGATCTGCACGAGGCCGGCTTCGCGCAAGGCCTTCGCCTGCCGCAGATTCATCACCCCCGGCCGTGAACTCATGAGGTAATGCGGTTTGTCCGACCGCTGCGCGGCCGCAATCAGCATGTTCACATTCTCCAGCACGCGGCCGGGATGGCCGAGCTGTCCTTCGTTGCCGGTATCCGCGCAGTACACCACGGCCGCGACGCGCTCGCTGTCGTTCACCACCGTCATAGCGTGTGGAATGTTGACCGCGTAGTTGCCGTTGCCCCAAGCGTCGAACGGATTGCCATCGCCGGTGATACGACCGATCACGCGTTCAGCCTCGGCGCGCTCCGCGCTCGAGAGCGGCGGAAGATCCAAGCCCGCGGCAGTGGCGTTATCGAGCATGAGCTCGGCAAGGCCCCCGGAGCCGGTGATCACCGAAATTCCCCGCCCGCGCGGCCAACGCACGCCCTGGCAGACCGCGAGGACCTCGGTCATTTCGTCGAGGTCGCTCACTTCGATCGCGCGATGTGCT
>Ga0126377_10000023_pt1 | contig 62843 bp, 88 predicted proteins | sample PanSoiMetPlot_22_FD_92647 | JGI IMG/M metagenome (GOLD analysis project Ga0126377, IMG submission 92647) | Tropical forest soil microbial communities from Panama - MetaG Plot_22 | ecosystem: Environmental > Terrestrial > Soil > Tropical forest > Bulk soil | place: Panama | collected 2016-02-17 | reverse complement strand
TGCTCGCCGTCGCTGAGCACGAACCGAAGTTCATAGTTGGCACGATCGAGTCGGCAATCGATCAGGCCGATTCCTTGCTCGCCCTGCGCGCCCTTTTCGCCGCGTGCGCCCTGCTCGCCCTGCAGCCCGCGCTTGCCCGGCATGGTCAAGGATTGCCAGCCGTCGCCGGGACACGCGCCCGGATCGTCGCGCTTGGCGATGAATGATCCGCCATTATGCGCCACGATGTTGAGCGCCTTGTAGGCCACGCCGGTCGGGCGATAGGTACCGAGTGGCACCGGGCTCACTCCGTCGCGGCCAGCGACTGCGAGGCAGAGCCAATCTGTACCGCCGGGCGCCTGCCCGGTGTCCTTGATTGCCTGCCATGTGGCGCCTTCATGCGTCACCACGGCGCCTTCGTAATTGACGCCGTCCGGGCCCCACGGGATGACCGCCGGCAGCTTGCCGGGCGCCCCGGTGATGCCCCGTTCCCCCGTCTCGCCCTTGGCCCCTGGAACGCCCGCCGGCCCTTCCTGGCCGCGCTCCCCGGTAGGCCCGCTAGGTCCGGCAGGGCCGGCCGCCCCGGCCGCACCAGCGGGCCCCGCCGGGCCTTGCGGCCCTGGCGTGCCCGTGGGTCCGGGCAACCCAGATGCGCCAGTCTCACCCGTGGCCCCGGGCTCACCGGGAAAGCCACGCACGCCGCGCTCGCCGCGCTCGCCGGCCGGTCCGGCCGGGCCACGCTCGCCGCACGGGCCGCGCTCGCCGGGCGCGCCCGTGTCGCCCTTGACGCTGACGCCGGGTTCGCCTTCCGGACCGCGCTCGCCGGGTTCGCCGGGCGCGCCCGGCGCTCCAGGTTCACCGGGCGGGCCGCGCACGCCGCGCTCGCCATCACGTACCGCGGCCAGCTTGGTCTCAACCAGACGCGTGATCTCGGCGCGCATGTTGGCCAAGATCTCGGTGCGCTCGCTTTTCAGTTCGGCAATCTGCACGCGCAGATCGGCGATGACCGATTGCGCCTGTCCCTCGATCAGCGCGCGCTCGCGTTGCCATTCGCGCCGCTCATAGGCGAGAACCTCGCCCAGCGCTTCGCGAAACGCGTCAGTGAAGTCCTCGTGATATTCGGTTGGCGACTGCGAGGAGTCGACGTGCTTCCCGTTTGCTGGCATCGGCCTTTTCCTTCGCGGACGGCGGCGGCGGCAAGGGCGGCTTCTCGTCGTCTTCTGGTTTTTCCTTCGGTGCCGGCTGGCCGCCAGCGGCAGGCGGCGCGCCCGGTCCAGGCGCCGCGGGAATCGCGGCGGCCGCGCTTAATGGGACAACTTGCTGCTGAACTCTCGGCTCGTCGCCATGCGCGACGGCGTCGAGTCCCTCCTGCTCGCGCGCCTCATTGGGCGAATAGATCCCGCCCTGCACGCCGCGCGCCAATGCGTCGATGCGATCCTTGAGCGCGGAGCGCAACAGCGCCGCAGTATCAAATTCAACATACTCGTCCGGCTGGCCCTTCAACTGAAACAAATTGCCGAACGCTTCCTCAATGTGATTGAGCGCAAAGCCCAAGCCTGTCGCAATCCATGCCTGCATCAGCGCTTCGGTCGAGCCATAGGATGGTCCGCCGAGACCAAGAACCTGCAGCGGAATGCGAAACGCCAGCGCGATGTGCTGCTCGGTCAGTTTCATTACGTCGGCGATCTCGGAGTCGCGGCCGCCGATCGACCACGGCATCACTTTCAAACCCGCGGTTAAAATCGGCGTGCCGCCGGACCCCAGGCCGCGCACCTGCTCGTCCCATCGATCCCGGAGAAATTGGACCTGATCCTTGTCGAGCACCTGATCGGTCGACAGCACCGCGCTCGGTCGCGCCATGTTGTTGTAGAACTGAATCTGTTGATCGGTCATCGCCTTCATGGCGGCGATATCCGCCAATGCCGCGAGCAGCGGACTCTCGCCGACCAGCGGCCAGGGATACTGCCGCACTGTATGCAAGCGGACATGCAAAACATCGCGTTGCGGAACGACAAGCTGCCCGGGAATGCGACGCGCGATGACGTCGTTGCCGCCGAGATGATAGAAGATATCGCCATTGGCGGCGAGTTGCGGCCAACTATCGCGCGGATGCATCAGGTGAAGTTCGTCAACTTCGTAGCGATCATTGCGCAGCGCCAGCGCATAGGCATTGCCGCTTGCGTACAGCGATCGCGTCAGATTGAGCATGAAATCGGAAATGGACTGATACGTGTTGGGATAGCGCAAAATGCGATACAGCGCCGTATTCTTGATGCGATCGCGGCCGCCCTTGGCATTCAAGCGCCAGTGATCACCCGGACACATGGCCACGGTTTGCGAATAGGCTGATACGCACGCCTCGACCATGGCCGATTGCGTCGACCCGCCTTCAACGTCATAGCCAAGCTGCCACCAATTTATAAACTGGCCGGCTTGCGCCGACAGCCAGCCGCCCGTCACCGGAAGATTATATGGCCCGGGACGATATTGGCCCTCGGCGGCTTTCGTCACCAAGGGCCGCAGCATTCTGGCGAGCAGTCCGCGCGCGCTCATTCGCTTTTGTGCGTTGTACGTTGCGGGATCGGCGCGCTGGCGCGCGTCTGATAACCGGCGCCGGCCGGCTTCTTCGCCGGCTCGACGTCGCGCTTCATCGGTCCGAAGACCAATTCGGGCCCGCTGCCGTCGTCTTCATGTTCGGCAACGTGATGACCGAGCGCCGCAAGATCGTTTTCTTCCTGCGTCGGCGTCGGTTTGCCCTTCGTCCGCTCATCCGCTTCGGCGCGCGATTTCTCACTCGCCTCGCGATTCTTTTCGAGCGTCTGACGGACCGCTTCGCTTGGCTCTGCTGACATTCGCTTCATCTCCTGTTGTGGATAATGCTGGCAACGTCGTTGCCAGCATCAGCGGCGTTACGACGGGCTCGGACCCGTCGGACTCTTTTTCCATGACGGTTGCGCCCATCATGGCGAGGTCGTTTTCTTCCTGCGTCGGCGTCGGATTGATCACCACGTCTGGCGGATCCGCCAGACGCGCATCACGCTTGGCATTTGCCATCGTTTCAGTCTCCTCTGTTTAATGCCGCCGCCGACGCGCCGAAGATTACCAAGTGACGCCGGCGACAAACGACACGATGCCGGTGCGCCGCAACGCCCAGTTCATGGGAAGAATCAGGCGAAGGGCGATGCTGTCAGTCTGAAACAGCGAACGCGTCGGCGCCGCGACGACAGCCGGCGTGCCGACGGTGCCAATGGCCAGCGGAGTCGTATCTTCCATATGCAAGGTCGCCTGATCGGACACCTCGAACCGTGGCGCCTCGCCGCCGACGCTGACGAAGTCCGCGGCATCGACGAAGATCACAGTTCCGAGCGGAATTGTGCCGGAGTCGATGATCGGATAGGTCAGCAGTTGCCCGTTCCCGACTTCTTCCTTGAACGGGAACGTGCCCGCCGTTGTTGTCGTCAGGCTGATGGACAAGACTTGCTGAGGATTCATCAGAAAGCATGGCGCACGCACGAATCCGGCAGTGTTCGCAAGCACCGCTCCGGTGAGCGCTTTCAAGTCGGCGACCAGCGCATTGAAGCCGCCGCCCGCCGTCGGCGTCAAGCCCGTCACGCCGTTGAGCAGCCCGGGCGGCCGTATCGCCGTCGCCGCGTTGGTATCGATCAGGACCGAGTCGAGCGAGACCGCGGTATCCTCCTGGATCGCTTGCCGTATCAGCGGCTCGATCGCGGGGATGGAGTGTTCGTCCATCTCCCTTGTCCAGGTCGAAATCACGGCCATCTTCTTTGGCGTCAGAATCTGCGCCGTGAACGCACCCTGACGAACTGGAATCGGCGCGCCTTCGCCGACGAACGATCCGGCGATCGTCGGCGTTCGCGAACGCGTCGGAATGGCGATGCGTCCTGAACGGCCGAAACTGAGCGACAGGCCCAGATTCGACAGCCGCGGATACACTGACTTCGGCATCAGCGTTTCCATCACGTCGGAATTGATCTGCTGGACCAATTCCGCCGCCCAACCGGTGACCGTGGTCATCGCCGGCGCGCTGGCCGCACGTTGACTCCAGTCCGCCAGCATGCGGGTCGCCTCATCACCATAAGAACGATAGCCGGCCTTCACCATCATGCCGGCGGCCGCGTCGATCGAGACCTTGCGCATATGGCTGAGCAGTTGGATGCAGCCCGACCGCGCCAGGATCTCGATGCGACCATCCTTGGTCTTCGGGATGCCGAACGGCATGCGAAGCTCGTCGCTGCGCTCGCCGCCGCCATTCTGCGAGCGCGCGACAACACCAGTGCCGCCGCCGCCACCGTTGCCTTCGCTCGACTTGGCGAGGCTCTTTTCCGACTCGACATACGAGTCGCGCAGCTTCACATCACGCGCGATCAGTTCATTGAGATCGTGCGTCGTTTGCATCTGCGAATCGCTGACGTTGGTATCGTCAACGGTCTTGAGGTGTTCCGTCAGTTTGTCCCGTGACGCGGTTATCCGCGCCTCAAGATCGGTAATGCGTTGAGCGAGCGACATGGCTTCGCCCTTTCCTTTGCGAGATGTCTCGGCGGACTCGCCAGTGAACCCCTTGCGCTTGAGACGTGTGTCCTTCTTGCCGGACTCGGCGAACACCATCTGCAGCGTGCTTGGGGAAACGTCCAACGACTTGGCGACCGCAAGCGCCGCCGGATTGGCGGGCACGGCGACAAGCGATGTCTCGACCAGTTCGACTTTGCTGTAATGCTCGCCAACAATGCCGAACGTTGCCTTCTCTTCGGTGCCGCTCTTGCTGCGCGGACCGGATTGCAGCGGCACGAAGCCGACCGACACGGCCTTGAGGATGCCGGCGTCGACCAGCTTGCGGATCTCGTCGATGCGCGCCGACGTTCCCTCCGGCGCCAGTTCGAGATGGCCGCGCAAGGCGCCGCGATCGATCCGCAGATTATGCCAGCGACCTACGATGAACGAGGGATTGTGGTTAAATAATGCGACGGGGTTGCGTTTGAAATTGGTCAATTCCCATCCGTCCGACGCAATGATGTCGCCCATGCGATCGGGCGTTTCGTCCGACAGGATGAATTCCATGCCGTTGACGGTCTCGGCGTGAGTCTTGAACAGGACATTCTTGCCGCCGCTCTTGCGCATGGGCCCGCGCGCGGCGCGCTCTTCCCAGGCGATCTGACATGCATCCTCGTCATCGGTCTCGGCGACGCAGTCGGACATGAATTCGTCGCGGTCGTCGTAGTCCGCCGGGTCGATCGACTTCTTGTCCTTGTCGCGCCAGATCTGCAGACAGATGGCAACGGCCTGCTCCTGCTCGCGCTTGCCGTCGCCCATCATCTCGGGGACGCAGCGATGCATGAACTCGGATTGCGATTCATCCTTGCCCGGCTTCATCGGCATGGCGCGCTCCATCGTTCGCGCACGCGAGAGCGCCCGCGCGCGTCGTCGTGAGGTTGGAAAGTTCTCGTCAGTCTTTCGGGCCAAGCCCGATGGCCACGATCTCTTCGTCGGTCAGGCCGATGTCCTTGGCGACTGCGCGCGCGACCTTGCGCGCGGTTTCCTGATCACCGGCGGCGATGATCGGGTCATGTAGCTCGGCGTCCTGCTTGAGGCTCTTGCCGAGATAGAAGAACTCGCGCGCTGGCGGGTTACTTTTTTCGTCCGACGTAGGCATTGAACCGATCCATTGTCTGCTTATCGCTGAAATCGATGACGCCCGACCAGTTTGTATTGAGCAGGAGATCCTTGCCGTACTTCGAATCGGCAATCGCCCACAGCGCTTTGGGATCTGAACTTTGCGCCAGCTTGCGCACCGCTTCCAGCGGCGTTTCATCGGCCGGCGTGATCGGCGCTTGCGGTTCGGGCGCCTCGTCGTCCTCGTCTTCTTCCTCGATCGGGTATTCCGGCAATTCGCCGTTGCGTTCGGCCCATTCGTAACGGCCGCCCTCGTCCATGCTGTCCCAGTATTCGCCCTGGCGCTCTTCGACCTCCTGCCCGATCCAATCCGGCGTCGGCATGTCGGCTGCCTTGGCCTCGGCCTCATTGTTGAACGCGCGGACCAATGCCTTGTCGAGATCCTTGCGCATGTCCTCGGTCAGCATTTCGTGCGGCTCTAGCGGCTCGACCCCCGGCAGTGGCAAGGTCTGTTGCGCCGGATCGTAGCCGGTCGGCGCGGTCAGCTTGTCATCATCGAACGAGATGTCAGGATCGTCACGCCCGTCGCCGTAACGCGATTGATATTCTTCGACGGTGATGGCTTCGAGTAGCTGCGCATCGGTGAACGGGATCGGCGGCTTGCCGGCATCCTCGCGTTTTTCGCGCACGCGTTCCAGCGCCGCCTGCGCCCATTCGGCATCGGGCGAATAGTTTCCGGCGAGTTCATTTTTGGCGTCTTCGAGCGGCTGCCCGCTGTCGCGCCAGCTTTCGATCTCGAAATCAATAAACTCACTGCGCGTCGAGTTCGCCCACGCGCGGAAAATGCGCTCGTGATCCTCCTCGCCCATGGCCGCCCATTCGTCGGGCGTATAGGTATCGCCGCCGCCACCGCTCGCGCGCGCGCTGCGCCCCTGCAGTTTGTCGATGCGTTCACCGATGATCGATCGCAACGCGGACCAACTGCCGGGCGTCGGCACGTAGCCATACTTGGCCCAGGCATAGCCGCCGACGTCGATGTTGGCACTGACCGAGAGTTTCTTCGCGCCGATTTTCTGGTACATGTCGACGTTGGCTTTCAGCATGGTCTTGCCAACGCCGCCGCCCTGTTCTGCCTTTTTCATTTTGAAGTAGGACGAATAGGCCGAGTCGGGCACGCCCTGGCGGAACCTGATCTCGCGCGTGTAATCAGCGATGACGTTGCCATTGGCATCCTCGATGCGGCCGCTAATGTCCATCGTATCTTCGGCGTCGCGATAGTAAATCGACATCGTGCCCGGCAGCCCGCCGAGAAACTGCTTTTTGAATTCGCCCGGATCGATATCAATGCCGCTATTCCAGCGATTTAAAAATTTCTCCTGCTTCTCCTTGTTGGCGATCGTGCCGGAATCAAGTTCGATCTTGTCTTCGCTGAAGTCCTTGGCCTCGGTTTTCTTCTTGGCCTTGGTGCTGACGCTCGGCGGCTTTTCCTCTGCCGGCTTAGCTTCGCCACCAGGACCGCCACCGCCGCCCGATGTGAACTGTCCGCCGGTCGGCGACCCGGCTGGCTCGCGCGGATGCTTCGACTCGTCGAACTCTTTGGCCTGCGGCACCAAAAAGACGACGCCGCCGGCGCGATCGGTGAATTGCGCTTTGACCAGCGCCGCCTCGTCGGGATCATCGACAGGCACGAACATCTCGTCCATGAACGTGACGAGCGCCGGCCGGCCTTCGATGTCGAGCATTTGCTGCATCATTCGAAGCCCTTGTCGACGAGCCGATAGAGTTCGCGCCAGTCCCGGCTGCCCGGCAGCTTGTTGGTCTCGACTTTAATGCGCGCCATCTCGGCGAGCATGTTGGCGGCGGCGCCGCTGGCATCGATGCGACGCCGGGCATGGGCCTGCCAATAGCGCCGGCTGCATTCGGTCACGCCCTCGTAGCGGCCGGCGTAGTCGACCCGTCCGCCAGAGTTGGCCAAGAACTTGGTGAACTTGTTGTGCGTGATCGCGTGCGCGGCGATGCCGGTGGCCGTCTCCGGGATGACGTATCTGGCATAGAGGACGATCGCCGCGCCGTCGCACACTGCGGCGTACTGATAAGTCCGGCCATTCAGCTCGACCTGCCGTTCGTCGTCACAAAGTTCGATCCGCCCCGGATCGAAGCCAAGCTTGACCGCGACGGCGCGCGCAGCGGCCTGAGTTTCTGGAAAACTCTTTGTCATCTTTCCGAGTGGTCAGCTTTTTTCAGCGCATGGCTTGCGTACTGCGCAATACCTGCGTATATGGAGATCATGACCGCATATCGTGAATGGCAGATCGCCGTCGTTACCGCGCTGCGCAAGCGCGGCGTCGCCTGCGTCGTGCCGAACATTTCCGAAAGCACGTGGAAACGCTGGTACGCGCAAGCCAACGCGCTCGACACCGACGTCACGCACGCCGAAGCTTATTTGCACAACCTCAGACGCGAGGCCGATCGACGGCGCGCGCGCACGCAACAAAACACGTACGGACGCTGATGGACGACAACAGGATCTTCACCGAAGCGATCATCGCGCAGCTTGCCGATGTGCCGCTGTACCTCGCCAACGGCTACACCGTGCGCGACATTGCCGATGCGATCGGCTGCAGGCCGGGCACGCTCAAAGCCAAGTGCGCGCAGCTTGGCATCTCGTTGCGCCGGCCGAAGCAACCGGAGCGCGCCGCCGAACCGCCGCAGCCGCGCGTCAAGGCTTCTTGCGTGCGTCTGATCGTAGAACTGCCGGGCGGCATCGTCGACTTGCTCGAAGCGCGAGCGCACCGTTCCGGCACGACGGAACAGAAGCTCGCGGCATCTCTTCTCACGGTCATCGCTCGCGATGATCTCTTCGTCGCCGTGCTCGACGAAGACGCGCCCAAGGACAAAGCCGCATGACTACTCGTTCGCTGCGCTCATGCAGCAAAGCCGCTGCGCTCATGCAGCAAGAAGAAGGGCTACGAAGATGAAAGGCGTGAAATTCGAAGTCTGCATCCAACCAGCTGCCGATGGCCGAATGCTTGTGGCTCTGCCCGGCAATAAGCTCGTAGCGGTGTCCGAGAGGCGATGGCCTCGGTTGCTTCGGTTGCTGACGGCCATCTATGAAAATCAACGCGACGCTGCTGCCTGACGAGATCCTGTACCTGACGATCAACAGAAGGACTACGACAATGAACAGTTTGGAAGATGTGCGCAACCACATGCGTGTGGAATTCGCGGACAACAAGGCGAAAATGACCGTGAAGATTGATGTCGATAAAAATGGCGCGCTGTACGTCAACGGTGGCCCCATGGGCAACGGCGCAGGTAAATGGCTGCACGCAGGGCGTTACATGTTGCAAATGATTGAAGAGTTCGAGCAACAGTACCGCAATCATGCGTCACAACAGGCCGAGACCGCGCAAGTGGTCGAACCTAACACCGGCACTTGGACCATCCGGCCATTGTAAACCATGCACGGCGAAGCGCATCTTTATCGGCCGGGCGACATGGCGCCGACCGTGACCACGTTCACGGCGGTGCCCGATCTCGAAACGCTGAAGGCCATGCTCGACGGCGGCTGGCTTGAGGCAGTGCCGGGCTTCACGCGCTATCCGTCCCGCGCCGCCGATCGCCTCGTACGCTGCGCCGCCTTCTGCGACGAAGAAGGCAAGATGAAAGACCTGCCGGTGAACGAGATGGCGACGATGCTGTGGCACGCCGGACTGCAACCGGCCCAACGGATCGACGTGCTGGTCGGCCCGGTCGTCGTCGTCTTCGGCGACGCTGAATTCATGCGCGCCCTGTAACCTCTGGGAGAACGAAATGACCATTCGCTTGTTTGAGACGCTCAAAAAGATCGGGGCCTCAGACGAGGATGCGCGAGAGAGCGCCCGTGAAGTCTATGGCTTTGAGATTCGTCAGGCCAAGATCGAAACAACCCTGACGTATCTGCAATGGACGGTAACGCTGATGTTTGGCGCGATGGTTGCCGGATTTGGCTTGGTCATCACGCAACTCATGACCATTTCAACGAGGCTGTGATGATCACCAAGTTTCTGGCCCAAGCGGGCGCGCTGATTCTCGTTGTAACTCCGGCGCTCGCAACGCCGGCCGCCGCGCAGCAGCAGCGATTCTACGGGCCTGACGGCCGATCCGTCGGCACGGCCACAACGAGCGGGAACGTCACCACGTTCCGCGATGCCAGCGGCAGGACCACGAGCACGGCGACGACCGACAGCCAGGGCACCACGACATTCCGCGACAGTCGCGGCGTCACCATCGGCAGATCGACTGCGCCCAAGAGATAGCCCGCAGATACTCTTGCGCGTACGCAATTTATGCCTATGCTTCCGGCCGACAACGGACATGGAGGTTTGGACATATCCATGCGCACGATGACGAAATTCGAGTTCCGGCGCGCGCTCGAACAACTGGACCTGACTCAAGGCACTGCGGCTCAATTTCTCGGCGTCTCGATCCGCTCGACTCACGGGTGGGCCAATGGCGACAAAATCCCCATCCCGGTCCAGAAACTTTTGCGCGTTCTGGTCAACGCGAAGATCACGGCGAAGGCCGCCGAAACCCCGATCCCGGCGGAATGAACCAATGGCAGACGTCACCAACGAACTGCTTGCCAAGCTGATCACCGAACATCGCGAGGAAACGCGCGCCGAGTTCTCGGTGCTGCAAACCAAGATCGATCGCCTTGAGCAACGGCTCGACGGCATCGCGGCGCGCATCGATATCCTCGCGACGCGCGTGAGCGCTCCCAGCGAGTAGCCGAGCCATGGCCGATCTGTTCTTAGGTATATTCGCGTGGCTCATTCCCATAGTTGTCCTTGGGCTCGTTGTCTCCCGCGTCGCCCGAGAGATGGACGAGCACCGGCAGAAGCGCTGGCAAGAAGCAGAACGCCGACACAAAGAGATACTAGAGGAACTGCGTACGCTCGACGCGCACATCGTGGAACTGCTCCAATGGCAAATGGGGGCCGAGGACCGAGCCCGTGATCAAGTTTATCGCGACGAGTAAAGTCCGCAAGTGCGGCGACTGCCAGCTTTGCTGCAAGCTTCTTCCCGTCGGCGAGATCGGCAAACCTGCGAATACGCGCTGCGAGCACCAAGCGCACGGCAAGGGCTGCCGCGTCTATGGCACCGACACGATGCCGATGTCGTGCAAGCTATGGTCCTGCGCTTGGCTGACCGGCCACGATACCGGCGCGCGTCCCGACCGCGCGCATTACGTCGTCGATGTCCTGCCGGATTACATCTCGATCCAGAACGATGAGACCGGCGAGCGCATCGACGTTCCGGTCATTCAGGTGTGGGTCGACCCGAAGCATCCCGATGCCCACCGCGATCCGGCGCTGCGTGCCTTCCTGGCCGAGCGCGGCGAGCACGGCGTCGCCGCCATCATTCGCTACAGCAGCCAGGACGCCTTTACGCTGTTCCCGCCGGCCATGGCTTCCGATGGCGAATGGCACGAGGAACGATCAAGATCGAAGCCGGAACGGCAGCACACCGCGCGCGAGATCCGCGCCGCGCTGGCCGGGAAATTCAAGGCCGGTTAAGTTTTTTCAGCATCCCCGGCAAATCGGCGGCGGGCCGGGCGGGTAAGGCGACAGCGGCTCGACCTGGGACTCACCGAAAGGGAGGTCGAATAGAGCCCCCATGGCCGGCGAGCAGCGACAGCACGGCGATCAGAATGAGGATCAGCACGACGATCCAGACCAGTTGCTCGATGCGCGGCGGGATCGGCGTAAAAATCTTGATGCCGTAGAGCACCAACCAGATGACGCCAAGCAGAACGATGATGCCGAGCGCGAGCCATAGGATACTGATCGCAAGCTCGATCATGGCGGTGGCTCCTGATGGTTGAAGGCTAGAAAGAACTGGCCAGCCTTGACCCACGCAAGCGCCCATGATGCGGCGATGGCGTTGGCCATGACGTACAGCATCACGAATTCAGTCATCGGTTTATCGCCGCACGCGCGCCCGCGCGTTGGCGCGCAGGCCCGGATAATGGCGGGAAGCCTCGTAGATTCTTCGCCGCATGTTTACCTGCACCGTCGTTCTCTCACGGTCCTGATGGACCCGTCGGGCATTTGCGTACGCGTTCTGACTTCGCGGCATCGCTGCGGACGCCGCTCGTAATCGCGATCGCGATAGCGTCGATCTCTGTCGCGCCCGGTCTCGACCTGAACGCCGCCGGGGCCGACCTGGACGCCGACTTGCGCCGCTGCACTGCCCGCCGGGACGACGAGCAGCAAGCCAACGAGTAGGAGGATCTGCAACATGGGGGGTTCTTTCCTTCACCAGATCATTAACTCGACGTCGGCCAAATCAACTGCCGACGACGATGATGAATTCCTGATCGATGGTCTGCATCACCGGATAATTGCGCGAGCCGGAACGGATCTTGAGCCACGAACCTTTAGCCGCAGTCAATCCGGGCGGAATCTGCACGGCCGTTCCCGCAAGGCATGGAATCATCACTTCTTTTCCATCCTCCGTGCAGATGTCACCAAATAGGACATTGTCGGGCGACGCCTGGAACGAAATGTTGGCCCGTTCCCAAGCCGGCGGCATCATCACATACATGATGTCGCCGCCACTGCAGTCGACAGCATCGCTCAACGACTGGCCGGCGAGAATCTTCGGCTTGAATGTTACTGTCGGCATGATTGATGCTCCGCTTAGCCGATCATTGTCTCGACGTCGACCGGCTTCATGCCCTTCACCAGGGCGATCGAGAACGCCATCGCCAGCGCCACGAGCCCGTCGATGCGTCCGTTCGACTTGGCCTTGTCGAGCTTGCGCGCGTTGGTCGCGTCGCGCGTCACAACCGCATGCGCGGCGTTCATCGCCAGCACCGGATGGTTGCCGTGGCGAATGCGCTCCTGGACGATGTGGCGTTCGAGCACTTCGACCGCCGGGCCCATGTCCTTGTAGCCCTGGCCGTGCGGTATGAGCGGCACGTGGCAGCCGATTGCAGAAAGTTCGCGCTGCAAATCGCCGATGCGCCAGCGATCGAACGCCAGCGCCGTAATGCGATAGATGCCGTTCAGCTCGGCAATCTTGAGCGCGATGGCCTTCGGGTCGGTGGTCTCGCCGATCGAATACAAAAGTTTCTTGCGGATCCACTCGACGTACGGCGCGCGGTCCTCGTCGGTACGCGTCTGCGGATTACCGGGCAGCCAGAAGTACGGCAGCACATGGAACACCTGCTGTGCGTCGCCGTACAAGAGAACGAGCGCCGACATGTCGCGCGTTGCCCCGAGATCGACCGCGGCGAACACGCGCGCGCCGGCGGGGATTTGCGCCGCCCCGCCGCACGCCTTCCACTTGATCCGATCGACGAACCGCGTTTCCGACGCGACCCGCTGATTGAGGATCAGGTTGCGGAACGAATTCTCCATCGCCGGCATGCTCTGCGCCTGCTGCGCCTGCCGTTGCACATCCTCCATGCTGCGGAAGTCGCCGAGCGCCGGGTTGGCCTTGCGCCACGTCGCGACGCTCCATGGATCGTCGTCGTGCTCGGCGCCGTAGAACGTCAGATGAAACGCCGGATCCTTGACCAGCTTCGAGTTGACCTTGAGCCCGTAATCGATCAGCCGCGACATCGGCGCAAAATCGTCCGCGGCCTGGGTCGAGATCACCATCATCAGCGGGTTGAGCCGCGCGCCCATGGCGGTGTCCATGGCGCGATAGAGCGCGTCGTCGGGCGCCTGCCCTAGCTCGTCGTAGATCACGAAGCTCGGCGACAGGCCCATCTTGGTGCGCGCTTCGCGCGACAGCGCCGCATACACCGAGCCGGTGCCGAGATCGTTGAGAATGTGCTGCGCATAGATGGCGTGACAGCGTTCCATCAGCCACGGCGATTGCGCGATCATCGCCATCATTTCCTGGAAAATCTTCGCCGCCTGAAAGCGATCGTTGGCGCACGAATAAACCTCGCCGCGGTTCTCCGCCTCGGGCCCGCACAGATGACACAGCGCCAGCGCCGCGGCGAGTTGGGTCTTGCCGTTCTTGCGGCCGGTGCTCAAAACCGCAGTTCTGACCGGCCGCAGCCCGCCGACCTCGCGATAGACGTCGCGGATGAACTTGCGCTGAAAGCCGCGCAACTTGATTTTCTGCCCGGCCAACGCGCCCGACGTGATCGTCAACGACTCGATAAAGGCGACAACCTTCTCCCACCGTTTCAGGCCGGCAGGTTGCCACGCCTGCGGCCCGAGATCGCCAATCGCCTCGCGCTTCGAGATCGAGAACGCCCGCGGCCCGCGTAAGCCCATAAAAGATTTCCCAAGGTTTTTCAGGGATTTGCCCACTCCCTGCCCAACTTTCCCAGGGGCCGGGATGGGACGCCTGGAATACCTCCGTTTTCGGAGGTATTTCAACGGCATAGAAGATTTTTCTACCCCCCGGGAACCGCCCTGGGAACCGCGCAACAAAATTACAAAACAGCCGCCTTTTTTGACATACAAAAAAGTCGAGCGCCGCCGCGGCCGCGGCCGGCGGGAGTCCCCAAAAAATTGGGGCCCCCCCGGCCCTGAGAAGGCCGTACGTTGCGCGGCATAGGTGGGGGATACTCCCCCCTACCCCCGCCCCAAGTCAAACGCACCAGCGGCCCTCTGTGGGGCTCGTTTGGAGGTATTTGGACCCCTGTTTTTTTATTGCGCGGGGCATCCGGGCAGGGAACCGGCGGAGAAGAATATTCTTCTCGCTCAACGGCTTAGTGGGCAGGAGTGGGCAGGGTGCCTAGGGTCGAGAGGCCAGCCATCGGGGCCCACGTCGGAGCGGAAACCGTCCTGCTCTTCGAGGCGCTTGGCACTGTTGTGGCATGCGTCGCACAGAGACTGCAGCGCACCAGACCAGAACTGCTGAACATCACCACGATGCGGGATGATGTGATCAGCGACCGAGGCGGGCATCACCTGCCCGCGCTGCAGATGCATGGCACAGAGCGGATGTTCTTGGAGCTGGCGCTTGGCTTTGCGGCGCCAGCGCTGCGTTGAGTACCAGCGATGATGCGCAGCACGACGCGCAAAGGCTGGCGTGATCCTCACCAACTCGGGCTGACGCATGTTCAAGACCTTGAGGGAAAAAGCCGACGGGCACCAGCGGGGGGAAACGTCAGTCCTCTAGCGCCCGTCGTTCTCGCCTGCTCACACAGCTGGCGGCCGTGGTGAGGTAGGCAAGAAAAGAAAAAGGACGAAAGCGCCAGACGCGCGGACTTGAGAGGGTCTCGGCGGCTGAGTGCCGATGTTCGGCGTCTGGCGCTTCGCTCTCGGTCAGGTCCTGCTTTGCCGCAACGGGTTCCCAACTCATGACGGCATGCAAGACCCGCGCGAGACAAGCGCGCTGCGTGTCGAGGAGTCCACAGATCGCGGGACTTTCCTCGGTGAAACAACCGGTTGCCGTCTGAGTTGGGATTTCCGTCTAGTATCGCAGATTGGATTTTGACGCAAGCTATAGTGCGGCGAGGCGATCATCCTTGGCCAGAACAACCGGGACGCGTCGGCCCAAAAGGTTGAGCAGAACGCGCTCGCGCTCTTGCGGCGATTGCCCGTCGTAGAGCCCGACATGCCCTTGAAATGATCCGGTGAGGATTCGGACTTTCTGCCCTGGATTGAGCGGCCCGCGCTTGATTGCCGACGGCAGTTTGACGAAGCCGCCGACTTCGCGCCGGCGGATGCTGTCGACCACCTGATCGGCAAGGCGCGCCGGTTCGTCACCGGCCATGAGGATGCGCAAGACGCCGATGGTCCAACGGACCGGGTACCATTGATCGATGATGCGCACGAAGATGTAACCCGGAAACAGCGGCGCGATTCTGGTCTTGCCGCCCTTGCGCGATTTTGTCTGCGGCAAGTACGATTCGAAACCGCCGCGGCGGAACAGATCCTCGGCGAGCGTTTCATCACGTCGCGCCGCCTTGATCAGCATGCGTGGCTCGCATTGAACGACCGACCAAAAACTCATTCCCCGATTTCACCATGCGTGCTATGATGGCCATTGTCTGACTTCCACCACCTTCCCTCCGAACAGCCGATCGCGAGTCTCTCGTGGTCGGCTGTTTTTTATTGTTCTCCCGTAATCCTGTCGGCGACGGCGCCGGCGATCGTTGACGGCGAGCCATCGGCGTTGCGTGTCAATGCGTCGCGCATGGTCTGCATCGCGCAACCGTGCTGCATGGCGAGCGACATGAGAATGGCGATGTCGCGCGCGAGCGCATCGGCGGCGCTGCCGATCTTGTTGGTTGAGATGAAGACTTCGCCCAGTCGGCCGTCATCGTAGAGGCCGAGCGTAATATGGTACGCCGAGTTCTGACCGCCGAAGCGGATTTTGAACGTCGCGCACTGCCGGCGCAGCGGCAACATTTCGCGCCCGATGCTCATGGCTTTTCGTCCGGGTGCAGAAGCTTGGACAATGTTTCGCGCATTCGCTCTTCCCATCGGTCTTCCAGGAACGAGCGCGCGACCCGGTATTCGACCTCTTCCGACAACGAGCGTCCGCTGATGCGCACAGCGCCGATGAGCTGCTGACGCATTTCGTCGGTGATCCGGAAGCTGAACGTCTGCCGCCGGCCGCTGTAGCGCGGCGGCCGACCGATGCGGCGGGGCGGGACATCGTTTTCCATAATGCTCACGGCTCATTCCTTTCTTGGCGTGAAGTCCAGGCTGCCAACATCATCGTGGCGCCGACGTAGATCAGCAGGCCGGCGAGGCCGCTCGCCATGCCGATGCCGATCGCGGCGATCACATAGCCGGCGATGAAGACCGCGAGATCGAACCTGTCGACGTACTCGATCGTCATGCGGTCCAGCCTCTTGGCCGTGAGTCTGGCAAGTTCTTGGTCAGCTTTTCATCCATCGCTTTCGACGTTGGTTAAGACCGCATGATTTTTTGCTCAACTTTCGCGCCGTCATTTTTGACATCACTTAATCTCCCTCGCATTTCCCTCTCCTCTGGACTCCTCTCTAGAGAGGAAGGGACAGGTACGGTACGGCACACCCCGGGCGGACGATGGATTCCGCCGCCGGGGCGCGTACCCGGGCCTCCAATACGGGAAAACCTTAAATCGGCTATGGGCTTGATCGCGGTCGCGCGATCTTCGGACCTGAGCATACCTAAGAGGCTGGTACGCTCTCAGCGCAGTGCGAAAATCGCGCGCGACCGTACCTGCTCGATTTTGGTACATTTACGTCAGGTCCATTGCCATTTGTCTTGTATGATTGCTGCGCTCTTCCTGGGCCAGACGGAGCGTCACCTTGCGCGCTGCGTCCTTGCCCTTCTCGGTCAGAAGCCAGCGGCCGCGGTCGCGATAGGCGAGCGCCGCGGGCTTCGCCTTCTCCAGGCGTTCGAGCGCTTTCTGCACGCGCGACTTGGCCGGTGAACCGTCGCCGAAGGTCCAGCCGCATGCGGTTGCCAGATCGGCGATGGAAACCTGCTGGTCGTCGCCGTAGCGCAGCCGCGCGGCGAGGACGTGCTCGTCGTCGCTATGGATGTTTCGCTGTTGTTGATCTTCTTCCGATTGCGAGATGGCGACGGCGCGCACCGTCGGGATTGACCGGCCTTTGTTGTCGACGAGCCTTTCGGTTCTGATCGTCTCTAACCGGAACGTCAGCGGCTCGAAGCCGGGCCCCCGCAGCTTGGTATAGTGGAGTTGAACAAGAACTTCGTCATGTTTCCAGGCGGTGAAATTGCCATCCATTTCCGCCAGGAAGGCGCCGCCGCCACGCGGCAGAAGCTGCGTCGGTTCAACCGCGTGCTTGATCGGATGCGAGAGAACGAGAACGCACGGTCCGCCCGGCAGCTCGGTCAGCCGGCGCAACATGCGGGCGTGAGCCCCCATCTGGGTATTGCTCAGTTCCTCGTTGCCGAGAAAATATGCCGCCGACGTGTCGACGATGATCAGATCGAAGCTGCCGAGCTTGCCGAGGCGCTGGTGCAGCGTCGTGAACATCGCGCCGATGTCGAAGATGCCGGGAATGAAGACGATGTTGTCGCGCAACGGCTGCTCGTCGTCCGGGCGCTTGCTGTCGGCGCCGATGACGCGCATGCGGATGTCGTCGGGATTCTCGCCGACGAAATAGGCGACGCGTCCCTGCTCGACGCGATGCGAGCCGAGCCATGTCGTTCTGTTCGACGAAACGAGTTCGGACAAGAGCAGCGCGATGGCGCTCTTGGCGTGACCGGTTACTCCCGTCAGGCTGTAGACGAAGCGGCGCTGCAACAGGCCCTCGATCAGATAATCGGGCGGGCGGAAGTCCTTGATGAAATCGGCTTTGGTCAGAATGCGCAGCGGCGACGGCGCGCCGGGCGCCTCTTTGCCCGGGGCCCATAGCGGTGTTTCGTCGACCAGCGCATAGAGCCCGTCGGCGGTGCCGCCGGCCTTGAGCCAGTCCGAGACGTCGCCCTTGAGCGGCATGTCGGGCCAATGCTGCCACAGCTCCAGGACGCGCACCCTGGCGCCGACGTCGACTAGCGCAGCGGCGATCTCCTGTGCGTGGTCCTGCCCGGGAAGGACCGGCCGGCCGTCATCGTGGAACATCGGCTCGTTGGTCTTCGGGTTTCGCTTCTGCGGATCGTAGTCCGGGATGACGACGACATCGGCGCTGCGAAAGAACTCGCTCAGCTCGGCATGCCACTTGCCGGCGCCGCCGGCGTTGGTCGTAGCCGGGATCCCGACGTGCCAGAGATTGTCGACATCTTTCTCGCCTTCGACGATGAAGACGACACGCTCGCTGGCAAGGACCTCGATCAGGTCGGACAGCCGATAGGGAACGCGGCGCACGCCCTTGACCGACCAGCTCCAGCCGTCCGGCTTGTTGCGATCAGGCTTGCGCTGGCGGAAGTCCTTGGGCTCGAAGCGGCAGACTTGGAACAAGAGCGCGCCGTACTCGTCGACGTAATCGTAAGTCTTGACGATCTTACTGCGGGCCTTGCCGTCGGCGCCGTTGCCCTTGCGCGCATGCTCGCGATCGTCGCCGATGTCGAACCCGTGCTCGTGCAGCCATGTCGGGCATTCGGAAACATCGACATGGGCCTCGCGCGCGACCAGATCGAATACGCCGCCGCCGTCGCCGGTCTCATGATCGAACCATAGGCCGTTCTGGAGATCGATCGCCATCGATCCGCGCGAGCCATAGCGCAGCTCGCTCTTGCTCGACAGCTTGGCGTTGGGCTCGCCGAGCAACAGCCGCGCAACCGGTCCGATCAACTCGGCGAATGGCGGACCGTTGGCCATGGCGTCGTGCCCTCATGCAAGTCAGTTACCTTGCGCAGGTCGTGCCGATGCGCATATATTGCGCACGATTGGAGTCTTGGCAGAATGACCGACACGGATACAATTTTGGCTGCACTCAACGGACTCGAAGAACGCCTGATCGCACGGCTGTCCGCGGTCGAGGCGCGAGTCAGCGGCTTGCCGCTCGTTGGCGAAGCCATCACGGTGTTGCAGCGTGAGGTCCGATTGATCCGCGCCGCCCTCAACGACATGGCCCGTACCAACATCACGGCCGGCGAAGTCGAAGCTATGCACACCGACATCGATCGCGCCTTGACGGAACTTCGCGATCTCGCCGCACGCATCGCCACGCTTGAACAGCAACGGCCATAAGCTCACAGCGCGCCCCTTGTCAGTTCGCGATTGAACAGCGGCGACACTTTCAGCGCGGTCGTCGGATCGATGATGCTACATCCGAACGACCACGCCGCGAGCGCGTCGGCGGCGTTGTCATCGTCGGCGATCCAGCCAAGACTGCGGCATCGCTCGATCGTCTCGCGCTTGGCTGCGTCGCGCTTGCAATGCGCATCGCCGATGAAATGCGCGCGCACGCGACCGACCTCGACAACCTCGATGTTGTAGACGCCGCGCAAGTAAGCGACGGCGCGGAAGATCCCGTGCAGCCCGGCCAGCCGGTCACGCACCGCGCGGCTCGTATGTCCCTTCATCGCCGTCGGCGGCAACATCGCCTCGATCACCAGCATGGTCGGCCGCGGCTCGGCTTTGAGAAAATCGGCGAACCACGCCAGCGCCTTGCCGAATACGGCATTGTCGCTTGTGAACGTCGTCCCGAAGCGGATCGAGCCCGACGTCGGGATGCCGCCAACGCGGCCGCGCACCCAACCGGCGCGCGTCGCAATGTCGAGGGCGAGGATGTCGGTCATGCCTTGTGCCGTTTCCGTTGGTGCGCATGCTCGATCAGAGCGGTGTCCATCTGCGTGATCCATCCGGCAACAGGTTGGGATCATGGTTGCGCTCAGATTCCTGAACGAATAGATTTGGCGTGTCCCGAATAGTCTCTGTTTTGATCTCCCATTTTTCCCACGCGCCGTTGCGCAACATCCCGAAATCGACAGCGCAGAATTGCTCCCGTATCCCGTACACAACTACGTCCTTAGGTTCGAAACCAAAAACGCCGAACGTCGCCCATAAGCAAACAAGCGACTCGCCCCAATGCTTGCCAGTTTGGCGATTGGTTCCGTTGTTCCAATCGTAGCAATCGAGACGTCTCGGATCGATCCGGCGACACCTAACGAACTTCTTATACTTGCGAATGAGATATCCTTGCCCGGTAATGATTCCGTTTCTCGAATAGCCAGGAACCAATGGCGGGTTCGTGCTATTTATGTGCGCAACGCAATCAGCAACACGATAATAAAAAAGCTTACATTCAAACGGAAACAGATGCGCCCAACACAGCGCACTCGTTGTAAAAATCCCGTGGCGCGTCATTCGCTGCTGCATGCGAACCGCCCCATGATCGTACCGACATCGTCGAACGCGGCGCGGAATCGTTCTAACTCTGATCCAAAATAGAAGAACGTCTGGCCATTGGTCGGTGCGCATTTCTCGCCGTGCGGCGATTCGAATTTGATGCGCCCGCGCGTGAAGCATACGGCAGTGCTCGCGCCGGTCAGCGCGTGCCACCATGAAGTCTCGGTGTAGGAGTTCGTCAGCATCAACGCGGCTTCAAGATCGCCAGCATTCCACGACTTGACCATTTTCTCGGCGAAGGCAGCGACGATCTTGCCGGCATATGGCGGATTGAGCCAGACGCGGCCATGCCATTTCTGTTTCAGCCCGTCGTCCTCTTTCGTGAAATAGGTTTCGGCGCGGATGACTTCTTGCGGCGCTGCGCAACTCGCCGGGTCGAGATCGAATGCACCGAGAACGCGCCGGGCTTTCTCGATATAGACGGCCGGCGTGTACCACTCCATTTCGCCGGTCTGCAGATCGGCGCGGTTCTGCGCTTCCTCGCCAAGTCCCGCAATGAGGCTTGGTCTGGCGAGCTTGGCGCGATAATCGGGACGCGCAAGGCCAGTGCGCCAACGCGAAACCTGATACTGCTTGACGTGCGTTTTGCTCGTCGCTTCGGGAGCGGATAAGTAATTGGATAAGTAATGCGGTTCTGCATTAGTTATCGGCCGGCTGTTATGTCTGACCGACGCGTCCCACCACGCAACGAATTCGCGCTGCTCTTCGATCAGCCAATCGACTGCTTTGAATAACTTCTCCCAATCGCGCATGCGCTTGGCTTTTTCGATCGCAGCCTCTAATGCGGAGACAATGACGTGCGTCTTCTCCGGGTCGAACTGGACAACATCGCGCCCACCGTCGAGCAATGTGAGCTGCTTCTCGCTCATTCCGCTGCCTCCCTTCGCTTCGTGCAGTAGACGGCCGCGCGCCGGCCGCTGCGCGTTATACGGCGCCGGCCGCTGTCGACGATCAGTCCCTTCTCGCGCAGCTCGGTGCACCGCGGGCTTGCACACTGGTGAGTGAGATCGAGCATGACCTCGATCTCGTCGCAGGTGGCGCCGTGCTCGCCGCGCTGATCGATCAGGTCGAAGACCTCGCGGCGCAACAGCGACAGATTCTTCACGTCCATCATTCCGCCTCCCATCGGATTCGATCGATCGTTGTCGGCCCGGCGTGCTCCTGATCCCAGACGAACCACGCGAACGCCATGCCTGAGTTCGTCTTGCGCCCTTCCCATCCGGCGCGATGCATCATCGGCAGACGCTTGGCGAAGGCGTGAATCCGCGCCAGCTTGCCGTTGTCGAGAATGTCTGTCCGTCGTTCGCTTTCGAAGAACGCCAGCCGCAGCAGCATGATCACCAACGGTGCCCGGTCGAGCGCGGCGGCAACGAATTTCTCGGCCAGCGCGAATGGCGGATTGAGATCCGTCGCGATGACGTCATGCCCGACGCTGCGCAGCACGGCGACGATGTTGCCGGTGCCGCATGCCGGTTCCCAGATCCGATGCGGCAAGCGCTCGACCTTGAGCAGCGCGTGCACCGCGACCGGCGGCGTGTCGTAACAATCCCCGCGTCGTTCAACCAGCGGCGCGCGGCCGACCTGACACGAATGGTCGAGCATGACCGCCTCGCGTCATGAAGGGTTACGCCGAAAGATTATCGAGAGTTTCGTCGCCTTGCTCGCGGCGCAGCGCGGCCTGACCGAGCGGAGTGTCGATGAACTCGCCCAACGCCTCTTGCATCGATTTCAGGTCAGCCGCGTCGTCGGCTTCCATCTCGGCAATCTTGCTGTCGCGCCGTCGTCGCGCCCGGTCGTCGGCGATCAACTGGCGCAGCGCCACCATGTTGATCCCCGCTTGCTTGGCCAGCACCATCTGGTCCTTGATGCGCCGGCGTGGTCCCTTGCACTGAAGCATGTACTCGGACTTGAGCGTCAGCAGGTCGTCGTCTTCCTTGGCGACCGCGTCGAGGTAGCCGCGCAGCTCGTCGCCGGAGACGCCGCCGTTGGAGCCCGGCCGCTCCGATATGCTCTTGATCTCTCCCATGACAACTCTACCCTTCCTTGAATCGGCCGGGTCCGGCCCGCGAGTGTCGGCTTCCCGCCCCGGTCACGAAATCCGCTGCAATTTCACGGTGTTGTCTTAGTGACGTGAAGAATGACCCCGGCCCGAGGCGGAAGCAAGGCCAAACAGCGCATGGAGAATGTCTATTTTTACTAGACACGCAGCATTTGCGTATTCGGTACAGTTGTCGCTGTACCATAGGCATTTCCGGCAGGCATCAGGTTGGCAAAAATGCCTCCTTATAGACATTAGAGATGCACGCGCCGAAAAGTCCGCTTGAAAATAAAAATCCATGGCGCACCATGTGCGAGCGTGCCCGGCGAATTCCGATCACCTCCGCGCGCCGGAACACAGCAAAAACCGAGAAAGAGCACTGGCGCACGACCAGTCCTCATGTCGAGGACTCGACGGTCTGTTGCCCCGCGGGACGTACAACCGATGAACGCGAACCACATCCCGCAGTTGATAGACCCGGCAACGATCGAGTGGCGCACGATCACCAACGAAACCGACTGGCTGGCGTGGCACGATGCAGACGTTACTGCCAGCGGCGTCGGCGCCTTGTTCCCGGATTGTCATCATCCATACGAGACGGCATTGCGGCTTTACGCCAAGCATCGCGGCGTCGAATTCGCGCCAGTCGAGAACAGCGCGACAGAGCGCGGCAAGATCATGCAGCCCGCTGTCGCCGAAGCAGTGCGCCGGAAACATCCGGAATGGATAATCAAACCCGCCGACGTCTACTTGCGCCATAAGGGACTGAAGCTTGGCGCGACGCCGGATTTCTTTATCCATGGCGACCCGCGCGGACTTGCTGTCCTCGAAGCCAAGAGCGGCACTCCATCCGTTGGTCGCCGCGATTATGCTGACGGCCGCGTGCCGTTATGGATTGTCCTACAGACCTTGACCCAGGCGATGCTGGCTGATGCCGCCTTCGGCGTCGTCGCCTTTCTTCCCGTCGACCCGTTCAACATGGAACCGATCATTCAGGAAATTCCGCGCAACGCGGCAGCAGAAAAAAGGATTATTGATGCCGTCGAGCAACACTGGATCGACGTCGAAGATGGCAACGAGCCGGACCCGGACTTCGCGCGGGATGCCGCCGTCATTCAGGCAATGTATCCGCGGTCGCGCGGTGGCGCCGTCGTCGATCTCAGCGGCAACAATGAGCTGCCGGCACTGCTCGCCGAGCGCGAAGAACTGCACGCTCGTATCAAAGCTGCCGAAATTCGCTGCAGTGTGATCGAGACCGAGCTGAAATTCCTCATGGGCGATTCCGAGATCGCGACCATTCCCGACTGGCACATCACCTATAAGACCGGCGAGCGGAAAGGCTACACGGTTCCCGCGAAAACCCTGCGCACCTTGCGCATTTACGATCGCCGTCCCGACGAAGCTCGTCCCATTGAATCGCTGGAGGAATCATGAGCAGCACCGACGTCGCCACTGTTCCGCAACAGCGCGAGAAAGATACCCGGCCGCCGATCGTCGTCTTGCGCCAGCGTCTGCAGGAACGCGAGGGCGAGCTGAAGGCCGCACTGCCGCCCGACATTTCTCCGGCTTCGTTCATTCGCGCCGTCATCACGGCGGCAACGATCAACACCGACATTCTCGGCTGCTCGTGGCAGTCAGTCTGGATCTCCGTCATGAAGGCTTGTCGCGACGGCTTGCTGCCCGACGGTATCGAAGGCGCGATCGTTCCTTACAAAAGTACGGCGACCTGGATTCCAATGTACCAGGGGCTGCTGCGTCGCTTCCGCCGCTCCGGTCAATTCAAGTGGATCACCGCCGGCATCGTGCATGAAGGCGAAGAGTTTCATCATTACATCGATCAAGATGGCGAGCACTTTCGCCACGTTCCGGGCGACGATACCAGCAAGCCGATTCTGAAAATTTATGCGCTCGCCACCACGCGCGACGGCGGCCAATTCGTTTGTGTAATCCCGAAAGCGGAAGCCGACAAAATTCGCAGCATGTCCAGGACCACGCGCGAAGACTCGCCGTGGAAACTTTGGACGAGCGAAATGTATCGAAAAACCGCACTGCGACGACTGTCGAAGATGCTGCCATCCGTGCGCGATCTGATGGGCGAGGACGAGTTGGTCGAGTTGGACGCGCCGACAACGGCGCCCGAAGGCCTGAGCATCGTGCCGGTCAACGAGCCGCGCGCCAGCGGCCCGGCCGCAGCACTCGAACAATTCGCACGTGATGAAGCTTCCGCGTCGGGTAGTCCATCCCCGCCCGCAGCGGAGGACGGCGGCGCGCAGGACCAGCAACACGCACAGCAGCCTCCAGAAGCCGGTTCTGCCGCCGCTGACGCTCCCGCCGAGGATCCGCTCGCCGTCGCCTACGCTCGCGGCCGCGAAGCAAAAGCCGCCGGCCATCAGCGCAAGGCATTGCCGCCGGAATTTCGCGATCCGGCGAAGACGCGCGAGGCGCTCGCGTGGCAGGCCGGCCACGATGGCGGACCAATGCCGGCGTTCAAGTCGGAGACATGACAATGACCATCGGCGGCGTCGATGTCTTCTATTACGGCTGGCGCGATGTTGACGGAACGGCGCACGTCCGCGTTTGCCATGGACACGCGAAGCGACTGCCGGCGCGGCGCGATCTGTTCAGCCATTCACATGGATATGAATGGGGCTATGCCGGGAGTGGGCCGGCGCAATTGGCGCTTGCCATCCTGGCGCATGCCTTGCGCGATGACGAGCGCGCGCTGCGGCTGCACCAGCAATTCAAATTCCGGGCGATCAACGGACTTGCGCGTTCATCCTGGATGCTGACACGCGACGAAGTCCTCTCCGACGTCGCCGCGATCGAGCGCGAGTACGCAGCGCGGGAGGTTTCATGAAGACCACGCCGATGCCCGTGCACCCGCGCGCCCATAGCTGGCGCGTCATGACCTGCGGTGGCGAGGATTGCCGTCACCCGCATCTCGTGCTGTTCGATGAACATGACCAGATCATCGCTGACGCCGTGATCGACCGCGATGCCATCGACAGGCTCTGCAATGGATTGTGGGCTACTGTCGCCGAGATCGATGCCATGAAGGGCAGAACGGAGTTGCATTCGTGATGCTCAAATCGCTTGGCATCCTCGCCGTGCTGATCGCGCTTACGTTCCCGGCCGCGGCGCTCGAATGCAAGTCGTCGCGCGCCAACGACGGAAAATACTGGTCCTGGCGCCAGATCGACGGCAAGCGCTGCTGGTACGTCGGCGCGCGCGGCATGGCGAAAGCCAAGCTGCACTGGCGGGCGCCGGTAGCGCGCAAGCTGCCGCTAAAGCCGCGGCCGCCGCTGCGTTCGCCGAGCGAGCGCGACGAAGAGTCGGTCCTGTTGCGATCAGTATGGCCGCCGTTGCCGGCGCGCCCGGACGAGACCGACGGCGCCGAGCCCTTCGCCAGCCGTTGGCAGGGAGATCGGCGGCCATGATGTTCGCAACGGTCGAGCCGCATCTGTGCCAAGCGCGCATCGTTGGCTTCAAAAGCTTGTTCGCCGCCGAGCGCGCGATCGGGCTGGAGCCGAATAAAATCGATTTCGCCATCGTCTCGCGCGACAGAGACCGCGGCATCGGCATCATCGTGTTCGAATACGGCTTGTTCGTTCCGCCGCACCAGCAAGCCTATTTTGCCATCGAACAGCGCCTCTATGCCGGCAACGCCTTGCTCTACGCCTTCAATCAGGTGGGCGAGACGATCGACTTCGAGCCACCCTTGCCGTTCATCGATTTCTTCAACGGCGCTCTCGACGTCGAGCAGGCGATTCATGACGGCAGAATCGTGCGTCCGCAGATGCTTCTCAATGGAAAGGTCATCTGGTCATGGCCGGCAGAAAGACCGAAGGAACTGGCAATAAAACTGTGAGCCTCGCCAGTGACGAGCTTCTGGATTACGCCACCGATCCCGCCCGCATCGCCGACGAGATCGAGCGCGCCTTGCGTGAATACGGCATCGGCGATGACCGTCGTCTGTTCCGGGCGATCAACTTCTTCGAGGGCGAGCTGCGCCTGATCGTGCGGGCGCTGCGCCAGCGGGCTCTGACAGCGCCCGACTGCGACATCATCGAACAGCAGCGCGCCAAGATCGAGCGACTGACGGCGGCGTTGCGTCAGATCAGAAGTCTGAACGACAACCCGGCTGTCTACAATCCGAACATCGAGCCAGTGTTAGACGAGGTCCTGGACGCCAAGCCATGAGCCATCGCTGCGTCGGTGCAAAACAGTGGAGTCGGAACGTCTGCCGTACGAAAGGTCGGGCCGGGACATCGCACCGACGGGGCACCCGGCTCGACCGAATGAGCCCGCGATGAAGACAGGAGTAGAGACGATGCTGCTTTTCTCTGATCCGACCGGGCCGCTGATTGAACGCGACGATGAAGGAGTGCTGCATATTCGCGACCTCAATCCGGAGGTCTATACCCGCTGGCGAATGAGCCGATGGGAGATGCTGAGACTCGGCTGGCGCTGCATCCTGTCAGGGCTGCGCCGAGCTAATCAGTAGCGGGGAGCAGTTGTCGAATGATCGAGCGACCGTGGGGCGTGCACGTCATCGCCGACATCTATGACGGCGCCGTCACGCAATGGCATCGCGGCGGGCACGTGTTTGCGCCGGTCGAGCCGTACACGGCCAATCGCTTGACCGCCGCATGGTGGGTTCTGACCGGGCGCGCCTATGCCTTGCAATGGCCCGCGCCGGGCGACCTGGAGCGCGCGCTGTGGAGCGGCGCCATGCACCGCAACGAGGCAACACAAGGGGAGGAATTCATATGACCACGATGCGTGAACGACGGCCCTTGTTCGGGGCACCGGTCGACAAGACCCGGGTGCTGATGCTCGACGCCGCGCCGAGCGACACGCAACGCGCGATCCGCGAAGTGATCACGTCGATGGCATCCGACGCCGTGCGCGCCGGGCTCGACGCGCGCGCCGAATGCGATCGCCTCGACGACACGCTCAAGCTGATCCAGGAGCACGTGATGCGCACCATCGACGATTACGCGACGCGGGTGGCGACGGTGCAGCGCATGTATCTGCAGCACAAGCAGCAGGCCGTGCTGGCGCAGCGCGCGCTCTATACCGGAGCCTTGCCGCCGCCGGCGCCGCCGGCCGGCCTCATGCCGGACGACGCGACGATCTCTCCCGACCACGAAACAACGGGTCGCACCGATGATGACAAAGGCTGAAGCTGACAAACTGGTTGCGATGTACAAGCTGATGGTGGCGGCGGCCATCACCAGTCTCGACAACGAGGCGCGCGCGCTAGATTCGTCGGTATCGGAAATTCAGCGGCAGCTCAGCGCTGAGACGTTGCTGCTCGCCGCCAACATGCACACCGGCAACGACGAGTCGTTCCTCAACATGGCGCGGCGCTCGCTCGCACTGGTGCGCACCGGAACAGTCGAGCAATGACCAAGCGAACCAACCACGACGATCCGCGCGGCCTGCGCACCGTGAGGCAGGCAATGGAACGGCTCGGCTGCGGCCGCAGCAAAATCTTAGCGCTCGCGCGCGAAGGCCGGCTGGAAATGGTCAAGCTCGATCACCGCCACCGCATCACCGAACGCTCGCTGCAGCGATTCGAAGACGAGCTGCTGAAGAGTTGAGCCAGACTTTGCTGGACTTGTGGACGGATTACCGGGCGCATCTTGCGTATAGCGCAGCTATTGCGTATGTAGGAGATGCTTGAAATGCCGAGAATTGAACGACCCAACCGACGCCGTAAGTATGTCCCCGACCCGATGACGATCAATGATGACACGCTCCTGCGCCTTGCCGTGGCTGCCGCGCTCGAATTTCCCGATGGCAGCGTCGGCGCTTCTGCTCTACGCAGCGAAGCTCAGCGCGGTCGCCTGCGCATCTGGCGCGTTGCCGGCAAGGACTACACGACGCGAGCAGCATTGAAGGAGATGCGAACGCGATGCGCCCTACCAAACCGCCAAGACTCGTGTGGAGAGACGCCCGGGGCCGCAACCGAGGCGCCTGGATCATCAGAGACAGAGAGAAAGAAATTAGCACAGGCGCGGGCGATGGCGAGCGCGCGAAAGCTGAAATCGCGCTCGCGGAATACATCATCGAAAACAGACAACCGTCCTTCGGCAACGGTCGTCCCGATCAAGTCCTGATCGGAGATTGCTTGTCATTGTATTGTGAGAAATATGCTCCGACGCTCCCGCGCGAAGATTCCCAAGAACGCATCGCCGGTGAAGTCGAGCGGCTTACCGAATTTTGGGGTCAACGCTATGTGTCCGAAATCAGCAAGGACACGATCGACGAATGGGTCAAGTTTCGTTGCGCGCAAACCGACCGACGCGCGAAAAGGAACGGACGCAAGATCAAGCTGTCGACAGCCAAGCGGGAGCTGGTCACGCTGTCGGCTGCGCTCAATTGGTGCCACGCAGTAAGGAAACCGCAGGTGCTCGATCGGCCGATCATCGTCTCGATGCCGAGAGTGGCTGAGCGTCGCGAGCGATATTTCACGCGTAAGGAAGTCGCTGCGCTGTTGTGGGCCGCGCTCGGCTTCAATCGCGACGGCACCCGCAACAAGTTCAGGATCAATCGCCATCTCGCCCGCTTCATTCTGATCGGGTTCTATACCGGCACCCGACATGATGCGATGTTGCGGCTGCAATGGATGCGCAATACCGTCGGCGGCTGGTTCGATCTCGACGCCGGCATTCTCTATCGCCGACCGCAAGATGCCATCGAGACAAACAAGCGTCGTACGCCGACGCTGATTCCCAAAAAGCTGAAGGCGCATTTACGACGCTGGCGCCGACTCTCGACTCAGTACGTCGTCGAGTACGACGGCAAACCGATCGCGTCGCAGCTTCGGCGTTCCTGGGATGGCACCAGGATCATGGCGGGGTTAGGTCCCGACGCGACGCCGCATGTTCTCAGGCACACATGCGCGACGCTGTTGCTCCAGGCCGGCATGTCCACTTTCGACGTAGCCGGCATGCTCGGCACCAGCGAGAAGGTCATCCAGGACACCTATGGTCATCACGCCATGGGCCATCTGCGGAACGTGGTCGATGCCGCCTGGGCGAGGATGCGGGGCAACGGATAAAGCGTTCCCTCCCGGGAGAACAGAACGTTCTTGTCCCCGGGTTATCCCCGGGAAACCCCGGAACGAAACGTGACAATCTGGCTCAAACTCGACAAATGCGCACTGAAATCGCTGGTTTTTTTGGCCGCGCTGCTCCTTCACACGGGAGAGGTCCACAGTTCGATCCTGTGAGCGCCCACCATAAAATCAAAGACTTAGCCGAAGCACCGATTTTTGTCCCCCGGAAAGTCCCCCGGAAACTCATGCGGCCGAAGGGCTATCGCCGGCCAAACATGGGCGGCGCGTCCGGCGTTGCATGTTGCGCTGCCCATTGGTCTATGAGATCGAACGGCGCCAGCGGCAACTCGCTCTCATAGGCATAAACAGCCACGGTCGCGGCGGCGAACACATCCAGCGCGCCATCCCTGATCGGTCCGCGCAGCACCGCGTATCGCTGCACCCGGCCATCATGGTAGACATTCATCGGCCAAGTGACCAACGGCACGCCGGGCGGCGCCCTCCGGTGCGGATCCCACCACCTTGCGATGTATGTGTTGGTCATGTGCGGCCCTTCATCTCAGGCTGATCTTCGAAGCGCTGTTATGGTATTTGGGTAGAATGAGACCATTGCAACAGTTACTTACGAAGTTTAGATATCGGGAAATAGCATCTATAAAATCGGGAGTGCGGACCATCGGAACACCCCGGCATCGATTCATGGTTCGCCTGATCCGCGAAGAACGGGAAGCGCGAAATCAGTTTCAATCTGATGTCGCCACCGCGTTAGGCGAACACCAGTCGTTCATGGCACGCATCGAAAGCGGCCAGCGCCGAATCGACGTGATCGAGTTTTTCCGCATCGCTGACGCGATCGGTTTCGATCCGATCAAGGCTTTGAGGAAAATTCGCGACGCCGGAGCGTGAAGGAATATGATACCGCGCTGCGTCGGGCATCCGACATCATGCTTCGAACTGCATGACAGCGACTTCTTGCTATGAAGACCGCGCGCAAACGCAGCTCTAGGCCAGCGCGACGAACGTCCGCACCCCGTACTATCGAAAAGAAGCCACATCTCCATCCCAAGTACTGGCGCGAGCGCGCTGACGAGGCGCGGCAGATCGCTTTTCTCGTCGATCGTCGAGCGCGCGATACGATGCTGCACATCGCGGACCTTTACGACAAGCTCGCCGAGATCATGCGACGCCGGCGCGCAAAGCAGACACAACAGCAACTCTGAGATGCGCATTCCCTGCGTACTTATGCGATTCCGCATAGTTGACATATCGCGTCGTCATTGCGCGGCGCAGCGAAACGCGGAATCTCCCCGGAATGATCGATCGCGAATTGTCGCTGGCGGTGGGCTTGCTGCCATTTTGTCATCAGGTATTGCCCTGATCGTGTCGTCGGGGTTGACCTGAGGACATCGTGCCGCGGCCTCTGAATTGAACCTTTCACAATTCCGCAATGTTGGGCACAATTGGACTCCAGCAAATTCGCTTGCTCGCTTGGCTCGCAATGCCACAGGTCGGAAAGCTCATCCAGCTCGACTGGTCAGAGCGTGCCGCCGAGGCGCGCGTGATTGCGCGCAAATACAAAGGCAACGACAACCATATCGTCGAAACCATGCTGGAGATCGCCAAGGCGTATGACGGCCTCGCCCACCGCCGCCATGCGCGCGCCAAGCTGAAGCCGCTCGACGACAAGGCGACGTCGCCACCGGGGGGAAGCAAGCGCATCGGGCGCCGGCTCAAGGCCATCCGCGAGGACCGCGGCCGCTCACAGGGATGGCTCGCCCGCGAGACCGGCAAGAGCCGCAAGACCATCAGCGCGTATGAGAATGGCGGCATCCGCCTCAATCATGAATTCACCGAACTCGCCGCGCGAGCGCTGCACTGCCAGCCGGCAGATTTCCTGACGCTGGTCGACTCCCCGCCGCCGCCCCTACGTCGCTACCACGCGCCGCGGCGGCGCAAGCAGGTCGCATGATGCGACCATACTGAAAATACGCAGCGGCGTCTGAAATCTCTATATTTTTCCGGGACTTAATAAATCAAAAAAAATCTTCGCCGGCTCTTGCATGTTGCACCATGCTACACTATATCTCGGTTGTCGTTGAGACAACGGAGGTTTTCAGGACTGACAAACGCCCGCGCCGCCCGCGTACCGGAACGAAGCCCGGATGGTAGAGCCCGAGGGAGCATGGTGAACCGGTCACCGGCCCATGCCAGCCCGAGGTAACGGCCACAGTCATCCCTCGACAAAGACCCGCGCGCGCCTTGCGGGTGCAGGGGATGAAAGACCCACGCGAGAGTGTGGGGGACTGAGAGACTCTTAAAGACAATACGTACCGAGCGGCGCCCGGTTGGCGCCGCTCTAACGTGTTGCCTCGCAACACGCGCCGTCTTGCAACGGCGCAACATCAATGGAGTCCGAAAATGCAAAACACTCTCCGAGAAATCGAGTGCACCATTGCGGAAGCCGCGGTGCTGCTCGAACTTCTGACCGATGCCGGCGCGCCCGTCATGCTTTGGGGCCCGCCCGGCGTTGGCAAATCCTCGATCGTGCGCCAGCTTGGCGAACGCAAGGGCCGCACGGTCCTTGAGTTCCACGCCGCGCTGCGCGAGCCGGTCGACTTGCGCGGCATCCCGGTTGCGGATCTGGCGACGGGCACGACCAAGTGGCTGGTGCCTGACGAGCTGCCGCAAGCCGAGCGCGACGGCGCCGATGGCTACCTGTTCACCGACGAGATCAACCAAGCGACGCCGCAAATGCAAGCGGTGCTCGCCGGCCTGATCCTCGAAGGCAAGGTCGGCGACTATCGCCTGCCGAAAGGCTGGCGCGTGATCGCCGCCGGCAACCGCGTCACTGACCGTGCCGCGGCGCAGCGCATGCCGACGCATATCCGCAACCGCTTCGCCCATCTCTATGTGACGCCGGACGTCGCGGCCTGGGCCACCTGGGCCACGGCGAACAACGTCGCGCCGGAGATGGTCGCCTTCGTGCGGTTCCGGCGCGAACTGATCTACCGGGCACCGCGCGGCGACGAGAACGCGTTCCCGTCGGCGCGGTCCTTGACCCGGGCCGCCGAGCACGTGAACGCGCCGAAGGCACATCGCCAGCGGCTGTTCGCGGCGCATATCGGCGACGACGTTGCCGCGGAGCTGGAAGGCTTCCTGCAGCTCTATCGGTCACTCGGTTCGCTCGAAGACATCGTACGCGACCCGATGGGCGCCAAGGTGCCGGTCGAGCCGAGCGAAAAATACGCGGTCTGCACCGGCCTTGCGCGTCTCGCGACGCGGAAGAACTGGAGCCAGATCATCAAGTATGCCGATCGCCTTCCGGCCGAGCAGCAGGTTCTGCTCGTGCACGATGCGACCGTGCGCGACGCGACGCTGAAGGACACGCCGGCCTATTCAACCTGGGCCGTCAACAACAGCGCCGTGCTCATGCAGTGATCACTAAGGGCGGCGCTTTAGGCGCCGCCTCATAGTGTTCATCGAACGCTCGCCCGGCCTTGCACCGGGCGCCAACCAATCAAATGGAGTCATCACCATGACGAAGATCATGAACCCGCTTTGCCGCAAGGCAACGCTGGTCTCGGTCGACATCTCGCAGTGGACGGCGCGCAAGCTCGACAAGAAAGTCACGCAAAAGGTCAATGCCGAGCACGGCGCCAGCGAAGACGCCGGCCGCTACAACAAGCTCCTGATCGAGGCCAAGCGCTTGCAGCGCATCAACGGACTGGTCAGCAAGGCGCGCGATCTGCACTATCGGCTGACCAAGCCGTGGGCCGATCAGGGCTTGCGCATTCTGCCGAACAGGCTGCACGCAAAGTTCGCCGAGGAATTTCGCGTGCTCAAGCGCGAGTTCAACGAAGCGGTCGACGAGTTCTGCGCCGGCTATCCCGACTTCGTCGCGGAGCGCCGCCGGGCGCTCAACGGCCTGTTCGACGCGAACGACTATCCGTCGCCAGACGAGATCCGGTCGAAGTTCAATCTGGACACCAAAACGTTCCCGGTGCCGGATTCGGACGACTTCCGGTCCGACGTGCTCGACAAGGACATGCTGGACGATATCCGTCGCGAGATGGATGCAACCAACGCCAAGGTGCTCGACGGCGCGATGCGCGACACGGTCGACGAGATCGCCAAGGTGATCGGCCACATGTCGGAAAAGCTGAAGGCGTACAAGAACGACAACAGCTTTTTCACCGGCTCGCTGGTCGACAATGTGCGCGAGTTGGCCGATCTCCTGCCTGCCTTCAACTTCGCCGACGACCCGAAGTTCGATGCGGTCGCCGAGCGGATCAAGCGCGAACTGTGCGTCGAAGAAGCGGAAACGCTGCGCAAGGACGACACGGTTCGCGCCAGCGTGCAGAAAAGCGCCGACGACATCCTGAAGGATGTCGAGTCGCTACTTGGCTGAAACGGGCCTTACTACAGGACGGCGCCGCGTTGCGCCGTCCGATAGTCCGCACTGCCGCGGACTTGCACCGCGGCCTTTCAATTCAAAACCTGGAGTCAGACAATGAATGACACCGACAGGCTTGCAGCCGAGCGCATCTTGAAGGCGCGCGTCGAGCTGGTCACTGCCCACACGTTCTATGGCGTGCTGGTTTCCAACGTCGCGCCGAAGCCGTCGCGGGCATTTCCGACGATGGCGACGGACGGCAAGACGCACTTCTACAATCCCGACTTCATCGCGACGCTGACGCAGAACGAACTGCTCGGCGTGCAGCGGCACGAGTCGGAGCACGACGCGCGGCGGCATCACTCGCGCCGCGGTGCTCGCGACCCGAAGGAATGGAACATTGCCACCGACTACGCGATCAACATCGATCTCGTGGACGAAGGCGTAACCCTTCCCAAGGGCGCGCTCGTCGATCCGCAATATCGCGGCTGGTCAGCCGAAGATATTTACCGGGCGCGCGAGCTGGACCGCGCCAAGCAGCAGCAGCAGCAGCAGCAAGGCGACGGCGAGGACGACGACGACGATCAGCCGAGCAACGGCGGCGCCGACGAAGAGCAGGACGATGCCGGCAACGATGATGCCGGCGACCAGCAAGACGAAGGCGACGAGGCTGGCAAGGAGTCGGGCAACTCTCCCGGCGACGAGGGCGGCGACGAGGCCGGCGAGGCTGACGGCCAGGGCGGCGAAGAGGAAGGCGATACCGATGGCGACGAGGCCGGCGGCAACGCTGGCGAGGCCGCTGGCGAGCCTTCCGAAGAGCCGGGCAAGGGTAGCGGCACGGGTGGCGAAAGCAGCCCCGAGGCCGCTGGCGAGCCCGGCGAGGCCGGCGAACCGGGCGGAACCTCTGGCGATCCCGGCGGCTGCGGCGAGGTTCTCGACGCCGCCGACGAGCCGGCCGGGCTGTCCGACGCTGACTCCACCTGGGAACGCGTCCTGCGTCAGGCCGCATCACTGGCGGCCAAGCGCGGCAACGCTCCCGGCCACGTCACGCGCGAGATCGAGCGGGCGGACAAGCCGCCGCAAGACTGGCGCGAGACGCTCCGGGCCTACTTCGACCAGGGCGCCGTTTCCCGTGAAACGTGGTCGCGGCCGAACCGGCGCTTCGCCGGCGGCGGGCTCTACCTGCCGGGTCGCGAGCGCGAAGGCATCAACCGCATCGTGTTCCTGATCGACACATCGGGCTCGATGGATGACATCGCGCTCGGCTGCATCGAGACGGAGACGCGGGCGGCCCTCGACGAGGGCATCATCGACGAGGCGGTCGTCGTCTACGGCGACACGCGCGTCACCAAGGTCGACACCTACCGCAACGGCGACGAGATCGAGTTCGACCCGCGCGGCGGTGGCGGCACGGTGCTGAAGCCCTTGTTCGACTACGTACGCGACGAGATCGAAGACCCGACGCTGATCGTCTGCTTCACCGACGGGTACATCGACGACGTCGCGGCCGATGGCGAACCGCCGTGCGACGTGCTGTGGGCCTATACCGGATATCCGGACGCGGTCCGCAGCATGATCGAAACCGCCCCGTGGGGCGCCCCGGCGATCGACGTCGGCAGCCACTGAGCACTAAGGGCGGCGCTTTAGGCGCCGCCTCATAGTGCCCATCCGAGCACTGGCCCGGCTTGCACGGGCGCAATCAACCCACACCCAAAGGAGTCAAACCAAATGGAAAACCCTTCCGTTCTTCTCTTCCTAGTGATCATCTTCCTGCCGCTGCTGTGTTCCGGCATCGGGCTGATGAAGCCAACCCCACCGACTGGCACCGCTTGGCGCTTTCTCTGCTTCGCGTTTTGCGTGCTCACACTGCTGGCCATGTTCGGCGGGGTGCCTGCGTTTTTCAGTTTCCTCGGCAGTTTCGTATGCTGGCTGATTGCGTGGGTGTTCTGCGCAGTATCGCGGTCGGCAATCTCGCGTCATAACGACAACGAGCGGCTGATTGAAGCAATCCGGCAGACCCAGGTGCACAACGCTGGTGTTGCTGCCGTTGCCCAGGCGATTCCTGCGGGGAGCAACGACGAGTGAGTACTACAGCGGCGCCTGCGGGCGCCGTCATAGTGTTCATTCCGAACACGAACCCCGGGCCTTGCACCGGGACAATCCCAACCAATGGAGTCAGAGATGAAAAAGTTCTTGCTTGCCTTTGTCGCCGTCACGATCGCCGCGGCGTCGAACGCGTCGGCTGCCGATTACGGTCCGGCTGACATCGAAAAAGCCATCGGCACCTACAAGGCCAACGAAGTCCGCTTCGCGCGCGACTACGCTGGCAAGTCGATCGCGTTCACCTGGACGTTCCACAACGCCAGGGCTCGACTGTTCGGCGGCGGCTACCGTGTGAACATCGGCAATGGTGGCATCGGCGGAAACGTCGATTGCACCGTCACCGATCAGACTCTGCTCGATAAGATCGTCGAGTGGAACAAGGGCCAGCGCATCCAGGTCAGCGGCATCATCGACGATGTCACGTTCGGCGACCTGCAGCTCAAGCAGTGCAAGATCGAAGCCTTGTGAGGAACCAATGACCTCTCTCACCAGACGCGATCTCAAGATCATCGGGGAAGCACTCGGCATGCTCGGTGCCGGCGCATATGACGGCGATCGGGACCGCCTCGATTCTTTGCACGCGAGGATCTCGCAGATCGGCGCTCGACATCACGTCGTCGTGCTGAGCGACAAAGAATTGAGCTTGCTCAACCGCGGCCTCGCGGCCGGCATCATGGACGACGGGATCGAAGCCATCGGCCTGACCAAGCGCGAGCAGAAGATGCTCGGCCGTGTCGGCAACCGCCTGCTCGATCTTGGGCGCAGCAGCGGCCCGCGCTATTACGAGTGAAGGATCTCCAGTCCCCCAAAAATCAAAATCCCCCGGGAGCCGCAAGGCTCACCGGGGGATTTTTTTTGACTCGCGCGACCTTGCAAATCGCGCGGTCCGGCCGCGGTCCGGGTTGGAGTCCGCCCCGAGGTCCGCGATTCTGAGAAATATAATGCCGGCGAAGGCCAAAAAAAAGCCCCGGCCTAGCTGGCCGGGGCTCCGTTTGGGACAAAGCAGCTCGATCAAAAGCAGCCGCACACCATCTTGCCGTTGCTCGGATAGCACTGATACCGCGTGCCCGCCGGGCACGCCGCCCACGCCTCTGTTGCCAGGGCGCCGACCGCCGCGATCGTCAGGAACGCGCCAACAATCCAAACAGTCATCTTCATCAGGGATCCTCCAAGTTCTTTCGAGGTTGCAACGCGGCATCCGTAGCAGACGGCGACTAAGCACGCGCTGCGTATGATTGCGTAGAAAGAGTTGGGCAAGAACTTGCCAGCCTCATGCGCAGCCCTTGCGTTTGGTCGCATCATGCGACATTGTTAATGCGATTCCAAAAAAGGGCTGGAATGGGGACCATGTCGATGCCGGTGATCGAAGTGCCGATGCCTGATTTCGTCAAGCGCGCGCGCGCGCGGCTTGGCCTGTCGCAACGTGAATTCGCCGAGCGCCTTGGACTGAGCCGCCACAGCATCATACGGTACGAGCAAGGCTGGCCGCTCCCCGAGCGCACCAAGCTGGCGATGCAGCAATTGCTCGACCAGGAAGCCATGATGGCGCCGCGGCCGAAGCGACCGCAGAAACGGAGACGCGCATGAGCAAGGCGCACGGCCGCGATCGACCGCGTGGTTGCGGAGATCAGCGAAGAAATTGCTCGCGCCAATGAAGTGACCAAATGAGACGCACGGTTGCCATCGTCGGCGCGAAACATCATCCCGGCGCCGTCAACATCTTGCGCAATCTTCACGACAACGCATCGCTGACGCTGGCGCGCGATCCTGACAACGCGCACGACAAGAACGCCATCGCCGTTAGTTGGGACTGGATCATGCTTGGCTTCGTGCCCGCGCGCGACGCCGCCGACATCGCACCGGTGATGGATGCGCGCGGGATCACGCAAATGCCCGGCCGCTTCAACAAGCTCGACGGCGTCGACTGTTCCGTCACGATTGAGATCCACGATCCGGCGGCGCGTCACCTTACCGAGCAGGAACAGCATGTCCTGCACGCCGCGCTGCGCCGCAGTGCCCCGCCGACACCGGACGTGCAGACTATCGACATGGCCGCAGCGGCCAAGGCATCGCCGACACCGGACGCACTGACGTGCCCGATCTGCGGCGGCGCGGGCAAGCTCGCTGCGCATCAATGTTGGGGATGCCGCGGAACGGGGCGAATCTGACTAATGATTCTTAATCTAGCTCCGCCGGCTTCGTTTCATCGGACTGCAGCTTATAACCCTGCTTGCCCGCTGCCTTGCCGCAGTTGTACAGCCGGTCCGAGTGCTCGAAGATGCTCTCCAGCACTTTGGCCTGATGCGTGCGCATGTTCTCGATGCCGAAGTAGACGACGCCCAAGAGGATGATATTGAAGATCACCATGGCCAGAGTGACGGGCTGAGTCTTCAAGGCGTCAACAACGCCAATGGCAACCTTGCCGGTTTCTTCAACAGGTCCGGGGTTCATGGTTCCTGCTCCTCGCGGCATATCTTCGCCGCCGCCGCGTAGACCTCCCGGGTGCGCTTCATCCCCTCCCTGAATCTGTCAACCGCCTCGGGGTCACGCCATTCCTTCATCAACACGTCGACCAGACCGGTCAGACGATTCTCGATGGCACGCATCAACGCATGATCGACGGCAACGGCAAAATCCGCATCGGTCATCGTCATCGCCATTCCCGCTACCGGGTTAACCGGACCGTCTGGTCCATGCCGGGATCTGCTCGACGTGCACGTTCACCGTGACGCCCTCGGGCGCGCGTATGATCACGGCCATGTTCACCACGCCCTCGACCGGCTGCGGCGGTCGCGGCGGCCGCGGCGGCTTCGGCCGCTCTGCACTGCCGCTTGCCCATTCCGCGCGCAGCTCGGATTCGGTGCCGTCGAAGCTGTTGGTATCGACATAGCCGCCGCAGCCGGGACAACCCTTCGGCTCAGGCCCGACGTCGCCATCGGAATATTGCCACAGCCAATATTCGTCCCATGGCGGCTCGACCGATGGCGACGAGCCATATTGCGCCAGCCATAGCCGACGCTCGCCGAAGAACGTGTCGCTTGAGCCAAGCTCTTCCTTGGCCAAATTGCCGGAATAGATCATGACCTCACCGGGCCGGCCGGTGCGCTCTTCGACCATCTCGATCCATTGCTTCGCCTGCTCGACGGTCATCTGCTTCGAGCCGTAGGGCTCCCAGTCGAGCACCATCAGCGTGTCGTCGTCGGGCTGCGCTGCCGACAGGAACAACTCGACCTGCGCCTCGACCGGGTCGTTGGTCGCGAAGTGATAAGCACCCCAGCACAAGCCACTCTCGGCGCACCCATCGCGCCGGCCGGGATACTTGTCGTCGCTCATGTAGTCGCCTTCGCTCGCCTTGTGGATCATGCCGATGATGCCGGCGGAGACCATCTGATTCCAGTCGTCGACTGTGTTGTGATGCGACAAATCCAAAACCATTCGCTTCGGCGTTGTCATGTCTGTGTCCTCTTCTGGTGCCGGATAGATGACCTCGATTACATCGTCGGTCTCGATGTCGAGCGCTTCCATCAAACCTAGCGAGATGTCAGCGACGCGGCCGGTGTCCTCATGCGGCCCCCAGTCCGCCGGCCACGCCAGGAACGCTTTGTCGCCGGCGCGTACCAGCGCGCGATAGCCACTTTCGCGCAGCAGCTCTTTCGGCGTCACGCCGTAGTCCCATCGGCATGCGATATAGAAGACGTCGGGATTCAATCGACGCGCCAGCCCTGTCGTGCCCGGCGGCTGCTGATCGAGAAATAGATATGGCGCCTGATCATACTCGTAGATGAATGCCAACCCTTCGCTCGGGCTGACTCCTTCGTCGTCCGGCCCGCCGAACCACGAGCATCTGCCTGCCAATTGCAGCAAGGTCGCCGCTGTCATGATAAATCCTCTGCCGCGGGATCGGCCGTGATGCGCGTCACGATGCGCATGGCATCTTCGTAAACCGCGAGCCCCTTGCGCACGCCCAGCTCGAACCGCGCGAGGCGGTCGGCATCATCGCTGTCGAGCAGCCCGCCGTACAGGCGCGCGACGTGTGCCTTCAGCGCGCGGTTCAATGCGTCGTACAGCACCGCTTGCGGGATGTTCAGCGACATGCGGCTTCCTGCGCACGAGTCGTTTCCAGATCTCGCGCGCGGCGTTGCGCGCTGCTTCGCATTTGCGGCAAGGCATCATCATATCCCATTACTTCACGCCGAACAGCGCCAGAATAAAGACGAGCACGACCACCACCAGCGCCAGCCATAGCAGCACGCGCATGCCATTGGGTCGGCCGGCATGCATAGTTACCTGCTCACCACGCCAGTGAGAGTGGTTATCCCGGATGTCGTAAAACCGGGCGCCGCGTTGGCCTGCGCGTGGATCGAGATATAATTCAAAGCATCAGCCGTCGCCTGATACGCCGACGAGGCAACAGAAAAAGGAATGTAATAACTCGCCACCGGAATATAGCCGAAACAAAACACCTGCATGCTTCCCGTGCCCCCGTTGAACGCCAGCCCGAATTGATATTGCATGCCTTGTGTTGTGCTGATCACCGAGCCCGTGATCCATCCCCGGAAAAACTCGCTGTTCCATAGCAACGCTTGCATGCGCGCGCTGCTGTCAACTTCCACCCATGTCGTTGACGTGGTAGTAATGTTGCCTGACAGTGTCGTACTCGTATTGCATTGCCTGTCATTGAACCATGATCGCACAAGACGCATGGCATTGTTGTCCTGGAACGTACCGCCCTGCATCTGTACAAAGCCGACCAGCGTGCGCGTTGCATCCCCGGACTTGATCTTGATGCCGGTGCCAGCTTGCACTGCCGGCGCCGTAGTCGAGTTCTCCAAGGTCATCACGCCGCCGCTCATGAATGCATAGATAAAATAGCTGACGGCGTTCGTGAACGTGCCGGACGCGATATTGACACCGGCATCGGGGATGGTCTGCGTCGTGGCGTTGATGACAATCTTATTGCCATTGTAGGGAACGAGGCGCAGTTGCGCGCCGCTGATGTATTGAAGCTGGCACTGGCCGATGACTCCGACGCTGACCGCGGCGAGTGCTGTCGTCACGAACGCAGTCGTCGCAATCGATGTGTCGTTGTCGCCGGCGCTTGGCGTCACCGAGCGCGCATCACCAGTGAACACCGGCGCGTTGAGCGGCGCATAGGTCGCAAGATTGGCCTTGACGTAGGCCGTTGTCGCGATCGACGTGTCGTTATCCGCCGTTGTTGGCGTCGGCGCTCTTGGATCCCCGGTGAAGAGGGGACTGTCGAGCGGCGCAATCGTTGGCGCAACGCCGAGTGCGCCGCCGGTCACGACAAGCGTGCTGTCTTTCAGCAATACGACTTTATTGCCGGTGATCTGCAGCGGCGGGTCGGCGGTAGAGACCGGACCCGGCGGCCCAACCATAGACGTGCCGGCGGGCGGCCAGAACCCCGCCGCCTTCGGGCCGAAGATGAAATATGTCGACGTGTTGATGTAGTAATCGCCATCGCGGCCATCGAGATTGGTCGGATCCGTCGGGCCGGACAGCACCGAATTGCCGCGGATGCCGGGCGGCCCCTGATCGCCGGTTTGGATGATGCCGACCGAACTCGGTTCTTGAATGACGGTGACGCTGTTGTCATCGCTGACCGCAACGCCGTCGCCAGTTACGAGATCATTCATCGCGAGGGCCCTGGAGTCACTGTAAAGATGCCGGACCAGATCCGGGTCTTCAGATCGTTGAGCGACATGATCAATGAATGTTCGTAATCGCCGGTCACCATCTGCACCAGACGTTCCTGCGCGATGAAGACCGTGAACAGGCCCTGCGCCGGATTGGCCAGCACGATCTCGCCTTCGTCTGTCGACAGTTCAAGCAACGCAATGACATCGGCCGCATGCTTGCGCAACTTCATCACCATGCCCGCGCCCGTGATATTGATCGGGATGCCTGCCTGCGTCTGGTAGGCAAAGCTGCGGTAGAAGTCCGCATCATTTTCGCAGGTGATGTTGACGATGGCCATGGTTCACACGCTGCTGTAGGAATCATCGATTTGCTGAAGAGTCGTCATGGTGCCTACGGTGATCGCGTCTGCATTCGCGGCAAAGATGATGTAACACTGGTTGGTATGATTGCCGACGGCGTTCGACATTTCAATCATCTGAGCGGCGTCAACGTCGTAGAAATTGCCATCCGAGCCATACCACTTCGTCGTGAAGTTTGGATCGGTGGTAGCTGACGTGCGCGCGCCATCGATTAAGCCGCGTGAGCGATCATCGGTTTTGACCGGCACACCGGCCGCAATCATGCCGCCGACCACTTGGTCGTAACGCGCGACGGCGTTGTAGTTCGCAAGCTGGTCCTTGGTATATTGCCCGACCGCAGGCTGCGACATGGTGGTGCCGTTCCACAACCATAAAGGCGTGAATGATTGCACGTGATACCAGATGTCGGCTTCGCTATCCGCCGGGCTCGCAACCCGACCACCGCTCCCCCATTGCTGAAAGTCGGCATCGCTTGTTGCGACATAGATGTTACGCTTCGACGAATAGACTTTGGTCTGGTCGCCGCCGACGGTCCAATACCAGTCCTGCGCGAAAAACATCTGCATCTGCATAGCCGTTTGCTCCTGTTAGCCGTACTGGCCGCCCCTGCTGCTCGCGCCCGCGGCCGTGCCGGGGAAATATGAGACGGAATGACCTTGCGTGTTGATGGTGCCGTTCAGATCGGTCGACCATTTCGACCCGGTAACAAAGCCCGGGCTGGAAAACGACGGGTCGCCCGCACCCGGTGGATTAGTTGAAATGACGGCCAAGCCCACTGCTGTCGCATAGACGTTGCATGTCAGCGCGCCCATATGCGTATAGACGCTATTCAAGAGGACCAGATTGCCGCCAGTGAACGATGTAAAGACCGCATAACATACCGTGCCGCTGTCGAAATTGTTGTTGCCGGCATACAGATAGCCGCCCAACGCATCGAAGATGTAACCATGCGGCGCGCCGCCGGTCGCGGTATTCGCCGTTTCCAGCTTCGCGCCGGTGGTCGAGACAAAGATCGAACTGCCTTCCACGGTCGACACCGCGGCGGCGTGCAAATCCTGAATGATGATGCGATTCGATGCCTGACTGAGAAACGTATAACCGCCGCCCGATGGACACTGCACGAACGTTTGCGTAATCCCCGCGCCCTTGAAGATCGTCGTCGGGCCAACGATGTTCGGTGTCTGCACGTTCTCGGTATACGTCCCGGCCGCGATGTTGATCGTCATCGTATAGAGCGACGGCCCATATTTCCAAGTTTCGTTGACGGCGCGACCAATGGTTTTGAACGGACCATGCGGCGCGGCAACGGTTGGCGTCGTACCGTCGTAGATCGTGTCGTCGCCGGTTGTGCCGTTGACATAGAGATTGGTGTTAGCGGTCAGGATCGGCAGAAAGCCGCCCGGCGTGCCGAAATCGATTCCGTACAGTTCGAAGTTGGCGTGCAGCGCACTATAGCAAAGCAGCGAGCGATAGCCGCCGATCAGATCGCCGGCGCTTAGCGCAGCGCCGCCGCGTCGCACGATGTTTCTGGCGCCGAGCGCGTTGACGTTGACGGTACTCGGTCCGTCGTTAGTGACAATTGGCGTGACCCAGACGAACATGCCATCGTGATATTTGCTCGGTGTCGGCGTCAGATTGACAGTGACTTGATTCTTGACGCCGGTGTCGACGCCATACAGGACCATGCCCGATTGCACGGCCTTGGCCACCTGATGCAAATCGGCATTGTCGGGCGTGATGCCGCAGTCGCTGATGATGTTCACGATCTCGCGTTGCGGATACTCGATCGACGCAGCCGGCGGAATCGATCCCATCGTGCCGGTGGAGGGATTGCCGTTGATGTATGGCGCGTTGACGTCGCTGACGCCGTACGGCTGATTGTATTTCACAATTGCCCTCCTGTTTTCAGTTCATGGCGTGCCGGCCATCTCGCCGCCGCTCGACAGGCCCGAATAGTCAAAGATGATTTGCGTATGAGCCGGCTTCCAGCGATTGAGCAGACATTCGAGATCGTCAGCCGTGCCGATGCGCAAGTGTGGATCGACGCCGCATTGCCCGCTGTTGCAGCGGAACCAGATCAGTTTTGCTTGCGCGACGTGGACCGTCCAATAGAAGCGGTTGATTTCTGGCCCGAGTCCGTAATAGGGCCATTCCGACATTTCGCCTTCAGCAACCGGCTCGCCAATCGTGTTGAGAATGGGATTGCCCCATTCGTTGTACATCAGCGAGCCGTCGCCGATGGTCCGGGCGTCGCCGACATGATCGATGCCGACAACGAACGTCCGATATTCCGTGATGGTGATCGTGTAGCCGATCTGCGCCGCGACGTTGATGAAGAACTCGCGCGACTGCGCGCCCTGCATCGTCATCCGCATGACCAGCGCAAGCTGGCGTTCGCCGATCGTCAGCGGCGCCGTATAGCAGGGATCCGGCAGTCCCCAGTTGCGTTCCCAGTCGGATAAAAGTCCATCGCGCACGCCGTTGGCATCGACGACATCGGTTGTCTTGCGCGGGTCGCTGTCGCGTTCCAAGAGATCGGCGGCGCGGCCATCGACGAAGCCCCAATATTCCGCGAGCCCGCGACAAGCCGCATCCAATGTGCTGCCGGGCTCTTTTGGCCACGCTTGCCCTTGCGGCAGAAGCGTCAGAAACGCGCTACCATAGTCCTGACCGAGGCGGCGAAGATGCCTGTCGCTCATGTCGTCGTTTCTTCAAACAGGATGGTGCCGAGCACCGCCATGTGACCGAGCGACGGCATGATGAAGTCATTGGTCGTCGTCAGTTTGAACGATACGACGTCGGGCGCGCTCATGATGGCGTAGGAGATCCAGGCGGAATAGATCGTCTGCCCGGGCGCCGCTTTCACGAACAGCATATCGCGCAGGCTGGCTTCGACCGCGCCTTGCGCGCTCGCCGGTTCCAGATCGACGATGGTGATATTGATGAATTCTTTGATTGGCGCCAGAACGTAGCAATCTTTCACCGTCACTGGCCGCATCTTGTTGATGTAATTGTGCACCGTCTGCACGTCGGTTGGCGTCGGCCAGCCGTCATCATCGGCGCGCAGATCGTCCATCAGAAAGCGCACCGTGATGGTGCCTAGCCCTTGTTCCGGTGCCGCCCAGGCGCGCGTGACGCCGGGCACGGCGAGCGCCCATGTCACGTAATCGGCAACGGCGCCGCCCATTGGCGGGTTCTGGATTCGGTGCAGAATGCGCGCGCGCAGATCGTCATCGCTTTCAGTGTCGACGCCGCCCGTAAGCTCGACCACCGTGACTTCGCCGTCCGCTCCGGGAATGTCCGGAATGAGACTGAGCGATGATCCATCATCGCGATTGCTCGCGGCGCCCGGTTCAAGCGCGCGCACGGGCGCAGGCGTTGCCGCCGTGCCGATGGTGATCTCCGCCGTGGTTTCGTATTCGACATCACCGGCACCGGCCAATCGCGTGCCCATTGGAATGACGGTGCCCGACGTGCCGGTGAATTCCACCGTGCCCGTCGCCAGCGTCGCCTGCTTGCGGCCCGTGGTGCCGTCGGCATTGGTAAGCCAGATGTCGCCGTGACGATCGAGCCATTCGGTCTCGGCAGTGTCGGGCAAAAGCTGCAGCGACAGCCAGTCGATGTATTGCAGCGTCAGATGGCAGAGTCCGCCTTGCGCATCGGACAGAACGCGCAATACCGAATTGGGCACACTGGCATCGGCACCGGGCAACGAGGCGCGCACGTTGTCGCGCACGAGACCGCGCACTTCCTTGAGTGTTGGCGTTGCCCACGGCATCGGAAGCCCTATCGATTTTTACGGACTGAAGAATTCGCCCATCGGCGACGTTTGCATTATCCCGGCCCACAGCACCTGGAAGCGCAGGTCGACGGCAAGTTCGGGACCGCGATAGAGCCGCACCAGCGCGTCAATGCGTTCGGTGCCGATCCGATGAACAGAGACATCCATACGCGAAGCAATACGGCGATCGATGAAGGGCTGGATCGCCTCGCGGATATAGATCTCGACCAGCCGCACCGTCGCGCCGCCCTGCGCGCCCGGCCCGGTGATCTTGGCGCGCTTGAGCAGCCACAACCGCGAGCCGATATTCCAACCATCGAACAGTTCTTTGGCGTCGAGATCGCCCCACCAACCCCGGCGATCGGTCGAATCGGGATCCGGCAAAATGTCCGTACGCTCGGCGAGGCGATCGGTGCCGAGCGCGACGATCACCGCCGTCGCCAGCGCTTGATTCTCGTCGAGCGTGCCGTCGGAGCGCAGAAACCAATCAACCGAAACCTCGGTCTGCGCCGGGAAGTCGCCGCGCTGGACGAGTCGGATGTCGGTCATGGCGGCGTATCGAAGATCTCGTCAGCCCGCGCCTGCGTCAGGATGCCGTCGGCGACAAGGTCAGTCTTCAGGTTCTGAAATTTCTGCCGGTTCATGTCGATGTCGTCACACGTCGTGACGACGTCCCAGTTCTTCGCGTTGCCGATCTTGTTGGCCGCGATGTCGTCGCGCCGCTTCTTCTCCAGCGCGAGATATTCCTGATTGGTCCAGCGCGCGATGAAGTCCGTCGTCGCGATGATGTTCTTGCGCTTCTTGGTCGGGTCGTGCGCAGCGACCACGTTGTCAAGCGTCGTGTTCTGCTCAGTCGTCAGGTTCTCGCGCCCCGTGATCGTATCGTCAGTGGCTCCCCACGCGAACGGCAGTCCGCCCAGGCCTGCCGCGACCACCTCATCTCCAAACGTTGGCCCTAACTGTTTTGCCATCACGTCACCCTATGAACGCCCCGTAACTGGTGTAGCCGCTGGCCTGCATGGTTATCGTGCCTGCCGTAGTGCCTTGCGCGAGATTGGCGGTATGGTAGCCGCCGCCAATGGTAACCGTTGCCGATGGAGCGCTCTGCATCTCGGCACCGGTGCAATACATCCCGCACAGGAACGAGCCATCCACAAGAAGCCCGGCGTAAAGTCCCGCCGTCACACTGCAGGTCTGCTTGATGTTCGCCCGCAGCGTAACCAATTCGTCCGGCCACGTTACGAAGAACAGTCCATCACTGCTCACTGTCGTCCATGGACCGGCTGTCGTTGATGTATTTGACGACAGATTGGTGTGCATCGCCAGCGGCGGCCGATTGAACCACGAGCGGACCAGTCGCGCCGTCGGCGTATCCGCCCAAGCCGGGCCAGTTGCCGGAACTGCTGTGGCAACCAGCGTTCTTGTTGCGTCGCCGCTCTTGGTATTCACGCCCTTGTTGCCGGCGGCAAACGATGTGGCCCATGTCGTCGTTGATGCTTCGAGCGCGTTGACGACCCCGCCCGATTCCGTCGCATAGATGAAATATTGCGTACCAACCGTCAGGCCCGTCGGCGCCAGCGTCACACCGGCATCGGGAATGGTGCAGACCTTGCCGTTGATGATCAGCGTGTTGCCGTCATAGATTTGCAGCAGGAGATTGCTGCCCGACTTTACGAGACGGCACTTGCCGTGCAGGAACGCCGCCAGCGTCGCCGCGCCGTTCGCGCCGCCATCGGTCAAGGTGATGCCCGGCCCGGCAGTTAGCGCCCGCTCGCTGCTCAAGCCCGCCGGATTGCCGATGGTGACGAAGGCTTCGCTGGCTGCCGCCAAGCCGAGCGATGACGCATTTACGCCCTGAATGTGCGTGGCGTCCGTCCATTGCGCGATCTGCCCGTTAGTCGGCGTGCCGCTGTTGCTGACGTTGCCGCCGCTGGCCGATGCCGCCAGCGTGCCGCCGGCGAACGTAATCCCCGATCCGATCGTGACCGGCGCCCAGGTATCTGTTGCGCTCCGGTACACCATCACGTCGGTGCTGGTCTGGCCGGCGAGCGACGTCAGATCGCCGTCGAGCGGCTGCTTGCCGTTCAGTGCTGTCTGCGTCGCGGTCGAGATCGGCTTGTTGAGATCGCTGGTGTTGTCGACGTTGCCCAAGCCCACGTCGCCCTTGACCAGGGTTACCGCGCCGGTCTTGCTCGCCACGCTTTGCACCGGCGCCGCGGCCGATGCGCGACCCGTGGTGAAATAGAGGTTCGTCGAGCCTTCGGGCACCGCATCGGTAGAGCCAGGCGACGGACTGATCTCGACATAGGCCGATCCGGACCAGCGATAGATTTTGCCCGTATCCAGCGCGACGTAAATGATGTCTGCTGTTCCGGTCGCCGGAAACGCCGCAAGATTGGCAAACTCTTGGACATCATCGACGTAGCTCGGCAATTGCGCCGCCGGCACCTTGGCGCCCGCATCGAGCGAAGCGTAACCGTTGGCCACGCCCTTGTTGGCGAAGTCTTCGGCCTGCGCCCAGGCCGCGCTACGGCGGCCGTACATCTTGCCGTCGTTCGGCGCATCGACGAACGCCGAATTGATGGTCAACGTACCGGCAACATCGTTGTAAACGAGCGTCACGTTGGCGCCCGGAACGAGTAGGCCGCTGACGCGATCGTCGACCGCTTCCGAGAAATCGGTGATGTTGGCGGCGACGTGCGTATGCGATGCCGGTGCGGCGCCGATGTCGGTCAGCAATTGCGCCGCAGTGACATCGATCGGAGTCGCCGTCGCACCGGTGTTGTTGCCCTTGTAGGTATGCGCCGGCATCGTGCCCAGGCTGGCATTAAGAATGCCGTTGGCATTGATGCCGATGACGACATTGCCGGTCGTCGGCGCGGCCGATAGTCCGTTTGTTGCGGTCACCTGATTGACCGCACCAGTGCCCCCGCCCGTCGAGCTAAGCTTGCCGTCGCTGGTGACGAAGAGCGGCGCCGCAATATCGAGAAACAATTCGCCGCCGCCGGAGACCATCGGCACCGTCGTCCCGGGATGAAAGGCCACTGGGCCAGTGGCCGGCGCCGTCTTCAGCGGCGCCTGCATGCCGAGTGACATCTTGCCGGCGTCGTTGAGCGACAGCGGCGCCTCTGCCGAATGTGCCGCTGGCCCGGCGGTCTTTGGCGGCCCGGAACTACTGCCGTTCTGATCGTCGCAACTGCGAATCTCGATCGGCTTGGATGCCCATACGCCAGTGGCGTCGACCCATAGTTTGTTGCCGCCGAAGCCGATATGCACGTGATTCTTGTCGCAGCGCGTATCGTGGCTCTTGTCCTTGTGGAACGTCTGAACGACGTCGCCGGTCACGTTGACGTTGCCATCGCCGCGCTTGGTCGCGATGGCGTTTTTGTCCATGTTGACGTAGGTGTCGGACTGTTCCTTGTGCAGCGTCTTTTGCCCGGTCGCCTTGCTGGTGCCGACCGATCCGTCACTGTTCGTGCCACTCGCCCCGGCATTCGTCCGCGGCGTTGCAACCATCCGGCCGACCCGCAACGATCCATGCGGTTGATTGATGCCGGCCGCGCGCAATTTCTCCTGCAGCGTTTCATGCTGATCTGGATCGATGCCGCAGCGGCGCAACACTGCCTCATCTTCGGCATCGAGCAGATACGTTTCGATGTCGAACTCGACACCTGATTCGCTGCGAAACGTCCGCGCCAGCTTCGGCCCTTTGTTGCTTTGCGTTTGCGTCTGCCCGTTCTTGTTCTCGGTCAGCGCAAACTTCATCACCTTTTCCAGGTTGCCGGTCATGAACATGCCGGTATCGGTGTTGAGGAATTGCTGGCCCCATTCCTTCTGGCCGAACATGGCGGTCGCGCCCTTGGCGGCATCCTTGATCAGGTTGATCAAGCGATGCCGGCGATCGTCCATCGACGTGCACATGGGAAAGCTGCGGTTGCCGCCCATGAAGGACATGATCGCTTCGGCGCCCATCTTCATCAGGCCATCCTTGCCCTTGAGCGCATCGGCGACGACCGACGTGAAGCCGTAGTTCTGCGGCGACTCGACGTTCTTGCGTGTTTCTCCCTTCATCATGTTGCCGCTCATTTCCTGCATGAGCGGATGGTCGGCGATCTTGTCGACAATCGACTTTGCGCCGCCTGCAGTGAACGCGCGAAACGACGTTGACAGCGGATTGGCACGATGCATGGACTTTTAAAACTCCGTTGCGTGGGCGGCCATGGTCTCGGCAAAATTCTCCGGCGGCAATGCCGCCTCTGGTGTCGTCGCCGGCCCTCCTGCTTTGCCCTGACCGGGCGCTTGCGGCCCGACTCGTGGGTCGCCTTGATCCTTCAACAGCCACGGCGCCACGAGATCGAGCGTTGTCAGGGTTCCCGAATTGCTGTCTTGCGTGAACGTCGCGTTCTGAATTTTCATCTCGAAATTGTTCAGCATCGCCATGGGCGAATTGACCGTCACCTTGTCGCCGGCGCGCCATAGTCCAGCGCTGATTCCGCCGACGCCGCCAGCAGGAATGGTCACGCCGCCGCCGATGAAGGCCCGGCGCGCACGCATCCAGCCCTGCACGGTGATTGTCGCCTGAACCTCGGTCGCCTCGTTCCAGACGGCTTCGTTCTTGGCACGGTCGATGATCTCGCCCAGGCCCCAAACCGGTTGCTCTGCCGGCGTCAGCAATGGGCTGTAACGATCGAGACTGCCTTTCACGCCGCCTTCTTGTTCCGACGCATCAGGCCCATGTTTCTTGTCGCCGCCGGCTGTCTGGCCGCGCACGATGTAGTCCGAGCGCTTGTCCTTGATCGAGATCGTTGCCTGACAGCGCAGAATATTGAAGCCTTCGATCAGGGTATCGGTGATCGGAAAATTATGGTCGTCGATCAAGAGAATATTGCCGAGATGATCGCTGCCCATGACAATGCCGCGCGGGCGCGCGAGACGCTCTAAAAAGGCCCACAAGTTCTCGCCAGTCTCTACCTGCAACCGCTCGAACGGAGTCGCATTCAGATTGCCGATGGTTTTGACGCCGACGCCAAACGGCGCGATCACTTCGCGTGCGACCTGCTCGAACGTTTTATTGTCGAAGCTGCCGGTCTTGTGAATGATGCTGCCGCGCGCTGCGTACCATGTCCAGCCGACGCCTTGCAGCATCACGCCATGGCTGTTCGCATCGTAGGCCACCTGTCGGTCAAGAATGACGCCGGTGATGGCAAGGATGCCGCCGAGATAGATACCGACGCGATCGCCCGGCTTGAACTGCAGCTTCGCCCATAGCTCCGGGATCGGATCGCGCTCGGTCGCTGTGAAGCGGAACACCGGATAGGGATCGGCCCAACGATGCTGCACATAAACGGTTTCCCAATCATCGAACCGGCGTCCACCGACGAACACAGTAGCGATTTCATCCGGATTTCTGACGTTGGGATGAACATCACTCATCTCGACAGGGCCCGGCCCATTCGCTGCATGAACGCCGGATGCACGACTTTGTTTTCTTCGCGCAATTGGTCAGCCCGCGCCGCATTGGCATAAAGCTTGTGCGCCGCAACCAGCGTCGTCAACGGTGCGGCAAAAACGAATGCAAGCATCTGCGGCAATGGCCGCGCCGTCGTGACCAGATGATGCGTCGTCGCCGCATGCAAACTGACCAGAGCGCGATAGCTCGCCGCATCCATGTTGTCGGCCATGGTCTCTTCGGCCGGCGCGAATGCGGCGTTCACATTGAGCTTGGTTTGTTCCGCATCTTCGCGACTGGTGAACGTCATGTCGGCAATAATGCGCGATTGCGTCGCCAGACAGAATTGCACAAGCGCATCCTGCATCAATGCGCCGCCAAGCAGCGTCGGCGCTTCCGCCATGACCTGCTTTCGCACGACTTCAATCTGCTGCACCGTCGCGCCTGCTTGTTGCGCCAGATCGAAGCATTCGTCGAGCGGCTCGCCGATGGCATCGTCGTGCAGCAACGTTTTGACGTGGGCGAGAATGTCGCCGACTGCCGTGCGCAAATCCGCACCCGCGGATCCCTCCGATGGCGCCGCCGCCAATAGTGTCTGCAGCGTCCGCTCTACGATTGCCGCCGCCTCGCCGACGTCTTCTTTGCGCATTTTTTCATCTCTGCCGGCTTTGCGGGTTTGATATCGCGGCGATGATCTGAGTACGCAACGCTTTGGAGCGAGCGATAAGATCGCCGCGCGTGTCCGGCAATGCCTCGCCCGGCCGCAGTCCGAGTTCCTGAAATTGCATGTCGAAGATGCAATAGCCGCCGAATCGTTCTTCCTCGATCAGGCGCCAGCGCGGGCAAACGACAACGATCGGATTCATCGTCGGCAATTGCAGCGGGCCGGGTATGCCGCTGGTCAACTCGGCTTCAAGCAGATCGCGCGCGATGCGATAGTCGCGGCTGTAGAGCGATACGCCGGCATCATAGGGATAAGTGATGCAATAGCCGCGCACCGAGAATTCGTACGCGCGCCGCCCCATGTCCTCGGCATAGGGATAATCCTTCTTGGGATATTCATGCATCACGATGCGCCGGCCGTTTTCCTTCGAGCCCGACTCGACATGGAACAGCGCGCCGCGAAAGTTGGCCGGCAATAAATCCGTGCGCCACGGGCTGCCCGGTTGCCCCGCGCGCGGTTCGGCGAGATCGCGAATAGTCGCCATTCTTCATTCCTCGAATGCCGGCGCGGTCGTGCGATTGGTCTCAGTCTTGTTGAATGCGCCCGACCCTTCCGCCGTGACTTTCGTTCCTCTCGGCGCGTTGACGTCTACCTGCAGCTTGCCGCTGGTTTCGACGCGCCGTCCTGATGATGGCTGGCGATCAATTACAGCACGGTTAAGGTCACTATTGGTCGGGCCAACCCAGTTCTGCGCCACCGGCGGCACAACGATTGGCTGCGCTGGTCCGCGCGGCGTGTGGGCCAACTCGCGATCGCTTGCTCGACGTAGCGTGACCTGAGAGGCCGGCCGCCATGACGTCTTGACTTGATTGCTTTCGTTGCCCGCCAGCATCTCGACTTCAAGCACGCCGTTGCGCATCCGGGTATTGCCCGTGGCAAAGCCGACGTGCCCACCAGTCTGGCCCGCACGCCGCCCGCGCGCGATCACCGCAACATCGCCGGCTTGCACGTTCTTGGCTTGAACTCCACTCCCCCAATTCAGGAACGAAGTCGCAACCGCCGAACCCGAACCCTTGACCTGGGCCGCTGACAGGTTGGCATTGACGAACGCCGCACACCATGCGGTCGTCGCCGGGTTGATCGGGATGCCTTGCGAGCGAAAGAAGTCCCTCAACTTTCCCTGATCGCGGATCTCATGCTCGCCGAGACGCTGGCGCGCAAGGGCAAGCGCCTGGGCTGGCCCGATCTCGCCCGGCCCGGTCGCGGGCGTGACCGGGCCCGTTCCACCGCCGCCGCCGCCGCCGCCGCCGCCGTCTCCTCCTCCGCCGCCGCCACCGCCGCCACCGCCGCCGCTGCCGGTGCCATCGCCGCCGCCGCCGAAGACGTTACCGAACATCCGGCCCAGTGTTGCGTTGCCCACGGCCGCGCTCATACCGCCGCCGGCTCCGCCGCCCACGCCGCCGCCAGGACTCAGCGCGCCAACAGCGCCGCCCATGCCGCCCGGCGCACCGATGAAATCGTTGAGCCGCTTCAACTCCTCGATCAGCCGCTCATTCCACGTCGAGACTTCACCTAGCGCCTCGTTGGCATCTTCGCCGGTGAAGCCAATGTCGGCGAAGCGCGCCGGCATTCCAGAGCCAGAGCCTGTATATGGCGTGGGACTCCAGAGCCACGACTCTCCGAACCATTTATGCAACAGGCCCGGATCTTCTTTGAGCAGCCGTTCTTTTAATTCCTCGGTTTTCTTTTCGTCGCCTGTCCATCCGTAGAGTATTGCCGAAAGAGGATCTCCTGCGGCTAGCATCGAGATGGTTCTGATCACCGCCGCCGCGTCAGTCAGAAACTTGGCCAGCCCGGCGCCGAAGAATTTGCCCCACGACTCGCCGGACTCCCCCATTGCCCGATTGAGTTCAACTATTACCGGAAGCAATTGCTCCTGGAGTCCGGCAATGACTTCATCAATCTTCTGCTTGCTTGTGACCCATTCTCTGTTGAACTCTTTCGCCAGTTCGATGCGCCGCTGGATGCGTTTTTCTTCTTCGTCCGAGACCTGCCGGATCTTGCCTTCGATCATGCGCAGCGTTTGCCCGCCGCCGAACCGTTCCGCCATCGTCGTGACCAGTTCGGCCGCTTTGGTGCGCGAACCGGTGCGTTGCAGTTCCGCCTCGAAGATGTTGTTCAGACCTTCAACGAATTCGTTAATGGCGGATTCCATATCGCCGCGGGCGGCGAAACCAGTCATGCGCGCGATCCACGCTTCCATCGCCTCGGGATCGCTCTTCGCGGACTGCAACAAATCCTGTTTTAATTGGCTGCCATGGCGATCGAGATCGGCCATGGTGCGCGTGAAATCGGCGACCGCGCCCTGCGCCTGATCGGCATTGATGCCCATCTGCGCCATCTGATCGGCGATGCCCTTCAGTCGACCCGGGCCGATGCCGATCTGTTGCGACACTGCATTCAGGCGCAACATCTCGTCGGTAAAATTTTTCAGCGAATCGAGCGTGAACTTGGCGATGAACCATCCCGCCAGCGCGCCAGCCATTCGGCCGATCGAAGCTCCGACCGCTTGCGCCGCGCGCGACGCGCGGCCCATCTCTTCGGTCATCGGCTTGATTTGCCGCGTGTACTCCTGCATCTGGCGTGTGACGCGATCGAGCGCCTGGACGTTGTCGCCGCCAGATAGCCGCTTCAATTCCTCCCTGAGTTTTGCGACGCCGGCCGACGCGTCATCGGTCAGCGTTACGACCAGCCGTAGTTCCTCGACTTCCGGCATCGCGGGCCTACTCTTCTATCTGCAGTGCTTCTGTCTTGTTCTCCGTCTGCTTTGCATGCTCCATTTGCGTCGGCTGCTCGATCTCGACCTTTTTGAACGGCGCGCCTTCCTTTTTGCGGCCGGTCTTCGTTTCCGCGACGTCGACTTTGATCTTGCCGTTTGCAGCTACTTTTGTCGTGGCGTCGGCATCGAGCGGACGGCGATCAAGCTGATCCTCGCGTTCCTTGAGCGATTGGCGCCAACGTTGATAACCCCTGACGTTCCCAGCACCCGACACTCTGCCCGGCTGAAAGAAGGACTCGCCGCCGAAGCCCTTCGTGAACACCATCTCATTATTACGCTTTCGCTTTTCGGCAAGCGCCTGCGATGCGTTGTCGGTTGCATAATCGCTGATGTTGCCGCCGGCTATAGTTCTATCCAGACTGTTTTCCAGAATGGCGCGCCGGTGCGGATCTTCGAGAAAACCCCGGCCCATATTGCCCTGGGCATAATAGCCACGTTCACCTACCCATTTCGCTTGCGCCGCGAGTGACGTGCCGCGCGATGATGCGCGGTTCATCATGCTTTCAAGGACCGCCTGCGTACCTTGCGCATTGGTGCCTTGTTCGTTGGCCGCAATCCGCAGGACTTTATCGCGCAGCGCCGGATTATCTTTTAGCTCTTGCGCAAAGCGCGCGCGATCCTCTTGCAGCGAGCGCACGGCGCCCGGAGCCGCGCGAACGCCTTCGCCGCCTTCGCCTTTGTTGTCTGACGGTGCCGCCGTAACCGCGGGTCCGAATCGTTCGCCACCGGGAAGCGTACCGCCGCTGATGCCGGGCAATGCCGCGAATGGCGCGCCGCCGCCGCCGCCGGGCACAGTGATCGGCGGTCCGGCCAAGTCTTGCGGAATGCCAGGAAGCCCGCCGCCACCGCCACGGCCGCGCAAGGTGATGTTGGGTCCGACCGCTGGCATGCCTTCGCCAGCGCGGAATGTGCCAGTGCCCGGAATCAGTGGCAGCCCAGCGAATGGCTCGGTCGGAGCGCCGCCGCCCGGCGCCGTGATATTGGGCCCGACCATGCCGCCAGGACGAAACGTGCCGGTGCCTGGGATCAAAGGCAGGCCAGCAAACGGAACGCCGCCGTCGCCGCTCGGCATGGTGATATTGGGCCCAACCATCCCGCCAGGACGAAACGTGCCAGTGCCTGGAATCAACGGCAGACCCTGAAACGGGGCGCTCGGTTGCGCTGTTCCTGGCGGCACCGTGATATTGGGCCCGCCACCAGGAAGCGCCCCGCCGCCGCCAATGCCGGGCAATCCCGCAAATGGTGCGCCGCCGCCTCCTCCTCCTCCTCCTCCTCCGCCACCGCCCCCGCCCCCGCCCCCGCCCATGCCGGGGATTGATGGCAGACCCTGGAATGGCACGGCTGGCGTTTGGCCCGCGCCCGGGCCGGTGCCCGGCCCGACGCCGCCGCCGCCGCCGCCGCCGCCGCCGCCGTCTCCTCCTCCGCCGCCGCCACCGCCGCCACCGCCGCCACCGCCGCCGCTGCCGGTGCCCATGGGCGCGCCTGCGCCTGCGCCTGCGCCCGTGCCGGCGCGCGCGCCGAAGCCGCCGCCGCCGAGGATCCCGACAGCGCGGCCGCCCGCGCCGGGCGCGCCGATCGCGTCATTCAGGCGTTTCAATTCAAAGACCAAGCGTTCCGTTTCCTTGGCCTGCTCTTCGAGCAGATCGTTGCCTTTGCGCCGCGTTGTCTCTTGTCGCCGGTCTTCGATGTTGGTCGACTGGCGCATGCGCCGCCACCATTCGCCGCCGGTAGCGCCCGGCATTCCGCCAGCGCCCGGCGTTCCGCCGCCGCCGCCGCCGCCGCCGGCGAAGAACTGCGGCATGTCCGTCCGCGCTGGCTGCCCCTGGCTGACGAGTTCGTCGACGGCGCTTTTCTGTTCCGGCTTCAGCGGCGACAGTTTACGGGTCACATAATCGGGCAGCGCACTTTCACCGGGGCCGGGGGTCTTCTTCGGTTCTGCTTCCTTCGGCTTTGCAGTGAACTCATTGACGAAGTCGATGATCGACTTGACATCCCTGACGACACCGCCGATGTCCCTGACCGTCTGCGCAATCTGATCGCCGACCCATTTACCCCACGTCTCGCCGTACCTCGTCAGCCAATCGTTGATCCTGATCATCACCGGAATCAGTTGTTCCTGCATTCCGGCAAAGAATTCCTTCGACGCCTGATTCGATTTTTCCCATTCGGCATTGAACTGCTTGGCCAGATTGATGCGCCGGTTGATCGACGCTTCTTCTTCCGCCGAGACCGAGCGAAGCTGCCCTTCGACATGACGCAAGACTTCGCCGCCGCCGAACTTTCCCGCGATCTCAGTGACCAGCGCCGCCGCCCTCGTGCGTGATCCCGTGCGCTGTAGCTCGGCTTCGAAAACGTTCTTCATCCCTTCGGTGAATTCGTTGATCGCGCCGGCCATGTCGCCCGCACTGGCGAAACCAGTCATGCGGGTAATCCACGCCTGCATCGCCGCTGGATCGCTTCTGGCCGACTGCATCAGTTCGTGCGCAAGCCGGCTGCCGGTGCGGCTTAATTCGGCTAAGGTTTCCGTAAAGCTTTCGATCGCCGGAACCGACTGCTGTGTCGAGATCCCCATCTGCGCCATTTGGTCGGCGAGGCCCTTGATCTGCCCCGCCGCCACACCGGAACGCGTAGACGCCGCGTTCAAGCGCAGCATTTCATCGGTGAAGTTTTTCAATCCCTGCAGCGTGAAATTGCTGACGATGCCAGCCGCCAGCGCGCCGATCGCCGTGCCGATGGAGCGACCGAGCGTCGTTGCCACTTGCGCCGCGCGCGACATCTCTTCGCGCATCGGCCGCATCTGCCGCGTATACTCCTCCATCTGTCTGCGGATGCGGTCCAGCGATTGAATGTTGCTGCCGCTTCCGAGTTGCGCCAATTCTCCGCGCAGCTTGGCAAGTCCGGCCGACGCGTTGTCGGTCAGATTAACGACGAGCCGCAGTTCCTGAAGTTCGGTTTCAGCCATAGCCGTCGTCTTCGTCGCGCAGTTGCTGCTCGCGCTCGCGAATCAATGCAAGCTCGATCGTGCGCTCCATATGAATGCGCACTTCGCTCATCGGCATTTCGAGAAAGACGTTCGGATTCTGATGATATTCGCGCGCCAAGCGATAACAATCGAGAACGTCGTTGTTCACCATGCCTCTGGATTGGGCAGAAAAAAACTGCGCAACCGATATGCGCACGAATTCCAATCGCGCGGATCCATGCGTTCAAGCAGCGGCGTCAGAATCCCGCACAAGGCTGTCATCATCAGAGTCATCTTGCGTTCGTCGATCAGGATCTCGCCGGCACCATCGATGCGCACCGGATTGCCGCAACGATTGATGTCGCCGCCGGTCGGCTCGCGAAAGACTAGCTCGCGAACCTCCTCGTTCTTGTTGTTGTAGATCGGCCGATGCATCAGTCTGACTGTGATCGGCCATTTCTCGACGAACGGTTCGGCCGCCGGCGTCGCCGGCTGCGGCGCGGGCTCCGCATCGATGACGTTGTCAACCCGCTCGTCAGTGACGAAGCCTTCTCGCAATTGCGGTTTGTTCATAGATCCTCCCGTGTTACAGCGTTATTTCTTCGCACCATATTCCTTCCCAACGGACCCTTGCCTGCCCGTCGCGGGTATTGGCTTCCAGCGCTGATTTACATGTTGCCGATGCCAGCGTGTATTGCTTGCCGTTGGCGAGTTGCGCAACGACGGTGACATCGGTCTGCGCCTCGATGTCTTCGAGATTGACTTCCGGCGTCAACGAGATGTCGCCCTCGATATAGGGCACCCTGGGCAGTTCCTGATAGCCGTGGACTCCATCTTGTCCGGCAATCATCGTCCGTTCGACCGATGACGGCGACACCGTGAAGTTGCCGCGCAGCGGCAATTGATCGCCGTCGATCATGAGATAAGCGATGCCAGCGAATCTTTGCGCCATGACACTAGCTCCGTTGATCTAAGAGAAGAAGAATGATTTTCAGCGCGGGAGAATGCCGGTCATGCCGACATTGGCGCCCGCAGTGATTTCCTGATCGATGCCGCGATCGTACTGCAGCCGGAATTGGGCGAGCACGGCAAAGATCCGCAGTTGGTTGATCAGGTCGGGCGGATAGAGAACGTTGACGCGATTTGGATCGTTGGGATCCCGCTCGACCAATAGGTGCTTCTTGAAGTTGCGCGTATCCTCGACGAGGCCGTTGAATTCGTCCTGCCGATATTGCGCGATCAGTTCGGCCTTGATGATGCCGGGCGTAACGATCGCCTGCCCGGGCCCGAAGCGTGTCCCGTCATTGGCCAGCTTATGCCGCGGGAATTTGGTCGTCACCGCATGTCGCTGATTGCGCAACAGGCGGGCCAGCGTCGCCAGCGTCGTGACCAGTTCATAGGCATCGTCCGGCATGCCGTAGAGATTGGTCTGGTAAGTCGTCTGCTCGCGCGCGAGCATCGGCTGGTTGTCGCTGCCCGCTTTCTGAATCGCCAGCCCGCTCATGGCCAGCGAATTCAGTTCGGTGAAGTTGAACCGCTTTTCCAGCGGCGCCAGCTTGATCTCGTTGAGCGACAGCGTCTGCAGCGGACGCGCTGGATCGTTGAGCAATGCGCGCTGCGCCTTGCCTGCATAGGACGCGGCCCATTCATAGACCGGCGACGGGCTGCCGGGCTCGACGGCGAGGATCGACATCACGCCGCTGTTGCGGGTCGGGCCGAACGTCATCAGGTTCGGATAGGTGTCGCGCTTGGCATTGAAGACATGGCCGAAGTGCTGACGCTTCCAGCCCCAACGACCATCGTCGCCGAATCCGTATTCCTCTTCCCAGGCAAACAGCGAATTGGAATCGGTATACGGCATGGCGACATATTCGAATTCCTGCTCGCCCATGTTCGATATCGCCGTATCGAAAACAGGCACGCCGGTGCCGCCGGTGAGAAAGCCAGTGGCGGGCACTGTGATGCCAAGACCGGGCGGCGTGATCTCGCCGCCAATCGTGCCGTAATAATTCAGGCTGACGCTGATGTCGTTGGCGCTGGCGCCTTTCCATACCGCCGTGAGCGTGACCGTGCCGGTGACCGCAGCAGCCGTTACGGGCAGGTTGACGTCATCGTTGATCGCAGCGGCGATTGCCGCGGCAATCTCGGTGATGGTATCGGTCGTCCCGACATTGACGGGCACGTGCTCGCCGCCGACGTAGAGATGAATCGTTCCCGCCTCAGCCGGCGCCGTCGTGATGGTGACCGTGCCGCTGGCGGCAACAGCGCCGGCCGGTTCGGCCACCGGCAAGCCCCACACTTCGCCCGCCGTGTTGTTGGCGAAGAATGCCTTGAACATGCGCGCCAGTTCGGAGCCCTGTCCGAACGAGGCATCGGCCTGCGTCTGCGAGCCGATGGCGATCGGTACGTCCTTCGTCGCTATGCCCGGCGCAATCATCGTGCCGACCAGCAGCGCCGGTTGCTTGAGCACGGGAAGGCCCGCCTGCGATGGATCGACCTCGACCCAGTACAATGGAACTTTGATGTTGGCGGGTATCTGCGAGAAACTTATTGGCATGGACTTAGCTCCTCTTTGCTTGCGTCGCCCTGCGCGCTAAGCGGCCGGGGTTTCGTGCCGTCGACTGCGATGCTCGCCGCGCTGTCGCTTGGCTGCATCTTCCTCGGATTCGGCTTTGATCGAACCATCGGCGAGCCGCCGTTTGGTGAAAGCGTCAAGCGGCCATTCGACCGAGCCGCCATCGTCGGGGAACTTGCGCGCGCTCGGATGTCTGAGCACTTGCGCAAGTTCGGGCGATGCCGCGGTCACGCGCACGCGCGGGATCTGCGGTATCGTCGCGCGGATCCGCGCTTGGCGCGCCTCGATTTGCTGTTGGCGCAGACTCTTCTCTTCTTCATCAGCCATGTCTCTAATCCTCCTGTTTGGTAGCTGGCGTAAAGTTGTACTCGACGACAACCTGCTGAACGGATGCAGTGTCGCCGCCGACCGGGAAGGCAGTTTCCAGGTGAATAAGCAGGAGATCATCGGTGATGTCCGGCGGCCAATTGCTGCGATAGGTGAACGTGACGTCATATTGCAGTTCGGCCAGCGGCGTCTCATTGGCGGCGCCGGTGGCGCCCCATTTGTGTCGGCGCACGCCGCGCGAGATGCCTTCGACGCGCGTATTGTCCGGATTGCGCTGGCCGGCAAGGTGCGGATTTGTCGTGTCGAGCATGTTCATGATGTACTGATCACGCCATAAGACATTCATGATGGTCCAGAAGATCTCGTCGAGCTTCTGTTCCGATCCCGGCGGGTCGTTGTTCTTGATGATCGCCTGGATGCCGAGTCGACAGGCATGGATGAAGCGGACTTCGCCGGCATTGGCGTCGCCGTCCGGCGTCATGGTCTCGTCGAGAATGTAGACGCCGAGAATCGGGATGGTATCGGTCTGGCCGGGCAATTGCGGCGTGCGGCGAATGGTGAACGTCGAGAAGTAGGGCCAGCGCTCCAGCGCCGCGATGAAGACTTCGCGCATGACCCAGGAAAAACTTTGGGTCGCCGTGATGCCTTCAGGCGGCAATGTTCTGACCGCTGCATCCATCATGGCGCCGCCGTTACGATCAGCCGCAAGGTCAAGGTCGACTCGCCACCGCCATCGCTGTTGACGTCGACGACTTCGAACTCGCCGAGTGGCGGCAACCCGGATGCCGGATCGACCGGAATGGTGATGCGATCAAACTGGCGCGGCAGCACGGCGAACTCGACTTCCATGATGTCGAGAATGGTCTGCTGATCGGAGATGATCATTCCGCCTTCGGCCGGGATGTCGATCGGACCCGAACTATAGATGCCGCGCGCGCTGTACGCCGGCTGCCCCGGCTGCGAGGCAAGCGGCGTGACGGTCACCGGGCGCGACCAGAATTCGTAATTCGGCGACAGCACCAACTTGGAAAAGTCGACTGCCATGACACGTTCACCCCCAGCGGATCAGCCGCTGCATCAGTTCGTCCATGCGCGTGCATAGTTTTTCAAACAGGCTAGGCCGTAGGATCGGCCGGTTCGATCCGGCGCGCTGGCGCCCGGCGCTCTTGATGACCATGCGGCGCTTGCGCGGCGCCTGCCGTTCGCGCTGCTTGTAGTAGCGCGCGCTCGCGCGCGAGCGCGGATAGACCGAGGTTGCCACCGTCATCGGATCGACGACATCGACCTTGGGATAGGACCGGCGCATATCGTCGCGTTGCCACGTGACGAATTCTTCCGCCATCGGCGCGGGAAAGTCGCTGATCGTGGTCAGCATATCGCCCACGATCTCGGCGCACTTGTCGGCGCCCTCGACCTTGACCGTATAGAACAGCATCTAAACTTCCCAGCGCGTATAGTGCACAAGCAACCGGTCGACCGCGTTGGCCGTGCGCGAGCCACCGCCGCCGGTTCCGCCGCCGCCGGTGGCGATCTTGGTCGTGTCGTAGAACTGCACCCGTTTTTCCTTGTGGCTGATCGAGCGGATGCCCGACGCGGCAATGTCGAAGATCCCCGCCATCTTCGACTCGCGCACCAGCATGCCGCACGCCTGCTTGAGCGGAAGCGGGCAATCATCGGGCAGGTCGTAGCCGCCCCAATAGGTGATGACGACATCTTCGGCCCAACCGCCGAACCGCGTAACCTTGCCGCTTCCTTCTTCGAGTTCGTAATCACCGGGCGCCAACAGCGCGCCGCCGTCCTCGACGCTTTCAATGTCGGCTTCCTCAACTGGCCAATGCGAGAGGAAGACCCGGCGATCGCCGATATCGCGCCATGTTTCGCGCACTTCTTCGCGCGCGAAGATGCGGTTGCACAGGCGCATGATCGTCGCTGAGTTCTGATCGATCCACATGTCAAGCTGCGCGTCGAGATCGGGATCACTAGTCGTGATTCCGAGCATGACCTTGACTTCGGCGAGCGACACGAACGCAATTTCCGTCGCCGGTGTCAGGATTTTGATGACGCGATCAGCCATTGTTCTTGGTCTCGATGAAGAACTGTTCGAACAGGCCGCGCACGTTGACGGCGATCTGCTCGCCGTCGCTGAGCACGAACCGAAGTTCATAGTTGGCACGATCGAGTCGGCAATCGATCAGGCCGATTCCTTGCTCGCCCTGCGCGCCCTTTTCGCCGCGTGCGCCCTGCTCGCCCTGC
>Ga0126377_10000022_pt1 | contig 63796 bp, 59 predicted proteins | sample PanSoiMetPlot_22_FD_92647 | JGI IMG/M metagenome (GOLD analysis project Ga0126377, IMG submission 92647) | Tropical forest soil microbial communities from Panama - MetaG Plot_22 | ecosystem: Environmental > Terrestrial > Soil > Tropical forest > Bulk soil | place: Panama | collected 2016-02-17 | reverse complement strand
GAGCCGCCACAGCCGACTGCTTACGACGACTATATCAAGGTCCTCGCCGAGGAACTGGAAAGCTACGAAAAGCCGGTCGCATTCCTCCACGGGGACACACACACCTTCCGTATGGACCAGCCCCTCTTCAGCAAAAAGACCAACCGACGGTTTGAGAACTTCACGCGTGTCGAGACTTTCGGTGACCCGGAAACACATTGGGTGCGCGTCACGATGGACCCGGCAGACCCGCAGCTTTTTCGCTTTAATGCGGAGATTGTCCCCGAGAATGTAGTTAACCACCGCAAGTGATCTACCACGGTGTCAGCCCGTCAGCGTTCGCTCTTTCGTAGCGCTTGAAGGGTTGCGGAGTTCTTGGGCAACGGTGTGGTAATGTGCGGCCCTAAACCCTGAGGAGGTCGTCAATGAGGCGCCGCGAGTTCATCACGCTGCTCGGCGGCGCGGCGGCGTGGCCGCTCGCGGCGCGCGCGCAACAGGGCGAGCGGATGCGGCGCATCGGCGTGCTCCTGCCCGCCGCTTCGAATGATGCTGAGTTTCAGGCCCGTATGGAGGCATTTCAGCAGGGACTGCAGCAAGCAGGCTGGAGCATCGGCCGCAACGTACAGCTCGATATCCGCTGGGCCACGCCTGATGCCGCCAAGATTCGCCAGCAGGCGACGGAGTTGGTCGCGCTCGCGCCGGACGTCATCCTTACCACTGGCGGGTCGACCATGGTCGCGATGCAACAGGCTACTCGCACGTTGCCGGTCGTATTTGTGCAGGTTCCTGATCCGGTCGGTGCGGGCTTTGTTGATAGTTTGGCACGACCCGGTGGCAATGCCACGGGCTTTACCCAGTTCGAATATGGCGTCGGCGCGAAGTTGCTAGAGCTACTCAAAGAGATATCGCCCGGCTTGATGCGTGCGGTGGTCCTTCGGGATCCCACCTCGCCCGACGGGGTCGGCCAGTTTGCCGCGATCCAGGCCGTTGGGCTTTCGCTCGGTGTGGAGTTGAGGGCGGTTGGGGTGCGCGACCCAGACGAAATTGATCGTGCCGTTACGACAATCGCGCGCGGACCTGGTGGCGGCTTGATTGTGACGGCTAGCGGGTTGGCCATACTTCATCGTGAGCGCATCATCGCGCTGGCGGCCCGGCACCGGTTGGTCGCGGTGTACCCTTATCGGTTCTTCGTTATCAACGGCGGCCTGATTTCCTACGGACCTAGTTCGATCGACCCGTACCGCCGCGCAGCCGGTTACGTCGATCGCATCCTCAAGGGGGAGAAGCCCGCAGACCTGCCGGTGCAAGCACCGACGAAGTACGAGCTCGTTATTAACCTCAGGACTACCAAGACGCTGGGTTGCGAAGTGCCAGCCTCGGTGCTCGCCCGCGCCGACGAAGTGATTGAATGAACCGGCGCCAGTTCATCACGCTGCTCGGCGGCGCGGCTGCGTGGCCGCTCGCGGCGCGCGCGCAAGAGAAGCGGCGAATCCCGACAGTTGGCGTCTTGTGGGGTGGGTACACCTTCAACATCGCGCTCAGCCGCCGCACCATGGATGTCACGCCGGTTACGCCGGCTCGTTGCTGCCGCCTTGCTGGCGCTCAGCGCCACGGAGGCCGGAGCTGCAAACTGCGCCGCCGATCAGGTGCAACACGAGGATACTTGCGAGCCGAAACCACCGCCGATGGGGCCTCGCACGACCAGCCCGACTCCGAAACAGCCGTGCCCTGTCGCCGTCGATCGACTTGGTTTTTGCGGGACGAACAACGACCGCACTTGATGAGAAGCTCGAACTTTGTCGGTTGCTCTACAGGGAGTTCACCCGGCTTAGCGCCCTTCAATATCTTATCAACGTAAACTGCCGCACGGCCACAGATCGCCAGACTGTCTACTCCATACGACAAAAGCGTGCCTGGCACTAAAGTCTCTCCGAGCGCTCGGTTACATCGATGGGCACAACATCATCTTGGAACATCGCTTTCCCAATGAGACGCCTGAGCGATTTACCAGCATGGCGGCAGAGCTTGTATCGCTCAATGTCGATGTCATAGTTAGCTCAGGGAACAACGCAGCCGCTTTTGGCCTAAGCCACTTTTTCGATACGCAAGTTGATGTGCATCAAAACCTCTAGCCCTTCATTTGAAACACAAGAAAATATTGCCGAGGCAAGAACGGGTGGCTCTCGACCAGCGAATAACCAGCGGCGTTGAGCTCTGCGGTCGCCTTTTCCGGTGAAATGCGGTGCTCCGGCGGCGGCCCGTTGGGCGAATCCGCCTTAAAATCCACGATTGCGAGCCGTCCGTTGGGTCGCAACGACGCTCTCAATTTCGCAAAGTAGGCAATTCGGTGGTCGATGTGGTGATATGTGTCGACAACCAAAACGAGGTCCACCGGCTCGGGAAGATTGGGGCTTTCAGCACTTGCCAGCACCGGCAAGAGCACGCCAAGACTTTCATGGTCTCCGCGCTCCCTCAGATACCTCACCATCTCCGGTTCGATGTCAATGGCGAACACTTTACCTTCGGGCACGCGCTTAGCGATCAGCACGCCGAAATAGCCAGTGCCGGCACCAAGATCGGCGACGCGCGCTGTCCGCTCCAGATGCAGAGCGTCTAGGACCTCGTCCGGCTTCTGCCAAGCGTCGCGAGCCGGATCGTCGAACTCTTTTGCCCACATCTCAGCATTGTCGAAAGAGCGGTGATAGCCTCGGTCTGACCCACCGCTCATATCATGACCGCCTGTGTGCCTGTGCTCCACCTGCGGATTGGCTATCTGCGCGTTGGATTCAACGAATGTTGCACCTGCCAGGAGAAGGAAGAGGATAACGAGCATCGACATTGCGGCACGGCACATCGGGCACCTCACGGGTTAAACAGTTCGCAGATGGTTACCACACTCCGTGCCGACGTTCAGAGAGGCTCGGACCGCGCGGTCCAAGCGCTCGGGCGCAACACGCTATTCTGCGCGGCTTATGTCCACCGAGAGCGCGCGCCAGATCAGCCCGTCGGCTACGGCGTGGCTTCGACCTGAAACAATCCATCAGTCGCCATAACGGCGTCATAACGACCGCGCTCGTCGAGGTTCTTGTTCATAGCCCCAAGCTTGGCCTCGACTTGTCGCATCTTCGTTCTTGAACGCCCAGGGCGGAGGCACCGTCGCGCTCGGTGACTTTCTGCCTAGCTGCGCGGATCACGACCACGCAGCCAGGGGCGCCCGCCATCGACGAGGATGTGCACAGGTACGCTCACCCCTTGCGGCTCGTATGGCCCCATGCGGCAGGGCACTGCGAGCCGACACGAGCCGGCATGAGCCCATACGAGGCGCAAGGGGTGTTGTGGGGCGTGTACTCATAAATCGCCCAGCCATGTCCGCTTTCGCGCAAACCGGACATTGAGCCGACATCGCCGAATGGTCGAGTTTGACCTCAGCCTGACGAGGTGATGGCCGCGGTCATGCTCTCCGCCAGCAGGCGCCTACCAGAGCCGCTGCGCGCGCGCCGCCGCATGGACGGGTCGGTGTTGCCCGTGGCGAGGACGCTGCTGCGTTCATTCTCTAGGCGCCGTTCTTGTTACCCCTAACCGTTACCCCCAAGCCAGCGACCTTTGCCCCTCTACCAATTTCATGAATTTATCCAATCTATTAGCGCCTTGTTCACTGCGTCCGGCTGCTCCATGGTCGAAAGGTGTCCGCATTCCGCGATGACGACGAGCCGCGATCCGGCCACGCCCGCGGCAATTTCCTGCGACAGCGCGGGCGGGGTGAGTTCATCGCCATCGCCGACGAGCACCAGCGTAGGACATTTGATCCGCGCCAACAGCGGCCGTGCATCCAGTCGCAACATGATCGCCTGCTGCTGGCGCAAAAAAATCTCTGCTCCGGTCTCCTCGGCCATGAGGCGCACGCGCGCGCGCAGCGACTCGTCGCCCTGCCGGCTGCGATGCACGAACCATGGAAACTGCAGTGCCGTCACCTCGGCGAACCGGCCGCTTTCGGCGAGCGCGATCTGCGGTTTGCGGCGCTCGGTCTGCTCCGGTGTTTCCGGCCGCGCCGAGCTATCGAGCAGCGCGAGTTTTTGCACGCGCTCGGGCGCGATCCGAACGATGGTCAAGGCGAGATAGCCGCCCATCGAAAGACCGGCGAGCGCGAAGCGCGGCGGCGCGGCAGCAAGAATCTGCGCCGCGATCAAATCCATGCTGTTCGCGCGGGTGTGATCGGCAACCTGCACCGGTGCGAATCGCCACAGCGTCGGGATCTGCTCGGCATAAAGCCGCGCGGAGCAGTTGAGCCCGGGGATGAGCACGACGGGCAGCGGCGTGGCCATGAGCGCCCTCCAGACCGAAAAAATTAAGCCACAATTCGACTTATTGCATTGCAGCAGGATTGACTTCGGGGCGCGAATGACTATGTTGCGCGCAAACGGTTCGACCGTAGCACGCGACCGTCCGTCTCCGCGCAACTTTAGTCGTTGTTCCGTCATCCGGCGCGGCTAGGCTCCGGACGGTCCCAACTTGAGGTTTTATGTCCTTTTCACAGCTCGGCTTGTCCGAAAAAGTTCTCGCCGCAGTCAAAGCGGCCGGCTACACCACCCCCACTCCAATCCAGCAACAAGCCATACCGCACGTGCTCGCAAGGCGCGACGTGCTCGGCATCGCGCAAACCGGCACCGGCAAAACCGCGGCGTTCACGCTGCCGATGCTCACGCGACTCGAGCATGGCCGCGCGCGCGCGCGAATGCCGCGCACGCTGATTCTCGAGCCGACGCGCGAGCTCGCCGCCCAGGTTCAGGAAAGTTTCGAAAAGTATGGGGCCGGGCAGAAGCTCAATGTCGCGCTGGTCATCGGCGGAGTTTCATTCGACGACCAGGACTCAAAGCTCACCCGCGGGGTCGACGTTCTCATCGCAACGCCCGGCCGCCTGCTCGACCATTTCGAGCGCGGGCGGCTGTTGCTCACCGGGGTCGAGCTCTTGGTGATCGATGAAGCCGACCGCATGCTCGACATGGGATTCATTCCCGACATCGAGCGCATCTGCAAACTCGTTCCTTTCACGCGCCAGACGCTGTTCTTCACCGCCACCATGCCGCCGGAGATCCGGCGCATCACCGAGCAATTCCTGCACAACCCGGTGAAGGTCGAGGTGTCGCCCCCGGCCACCACCGTCGCCGCGACCACCCAATTGCTGGTCAAGACCGGCCGCGAACCGCACGACAAGCGCGATACGCTGCGCCGCCTCATCCGATCGGCCGAAGGCTTGACCAATGCGATCATCTTCTGCAATCGCAAGCGCGAGGTCGCAGCGCTGCATCGTTCGCTCATCCGCCACGGCTTTTCCGCGATCGCCCTGCACGGTGACATGGATCAGCCGGCGCGCATGGCGGCGCTCGAGCAATTCCGCAGGAACGAAGTGACGTTGCTCGTCGCCTCCGATGTCGCCGCGCGCGGCCTTGATATTCCGGCGGTGAGCCACATCTTCAACTTCGACGTTCCGCACCATGCCGACGATTATGTGCATCGCATCGGCCGGACGGGGCGCGCCGGGCGAAGCGGCACCGCAATCACCATCGTTGCGCCTGCTGACCGCAAGAGCGTTGCGGCGATCGAGAAGCTAATCGGGCAGAGCATTCATTGGATGGGAGAGCCGCCGCAAGCATCCGAGAATGTGGAAACGAGCGAGCACCGCAAGGGGCGAGCAGGCCGCAGCCAGCGTCGCGCGCATCGACACGAGCATTCCGCCCCGCGCGAGGGCAGGCCCGCGCCGGTCACCCGCCTCGATGAGGTGCGTCCGGGACGTGCCTCGAAACCCGCGCCACGCTCTGGTCATTCCGAGGACGGCGGACATCTGCCGGCCTTCCTGTTTCGGCCGGTGCGTGTAAAGGCGTGACAGCGACTAACCTGTCATTGCGACCAAGCCGCGCCAGCGGCGAGGGATTCCGGGCGCTTCTCCCGCGCCCGGAATGACTGGTTCTGAATTTATTGTTGCGCCTGTGCTGCCGGCTTGAGCTTGACCGATTCGCCGCAGCCGCAGGCTGAGGTCTGGTTCGGATTGTTGAACACGAACTGGGCGGAGAGCTTGTCGGTCTTGTAGTCCATCTCGGTGCCGATCAGGAACAGCACGGCCTTGGGATCGATCAGCACGCGCACGCCCTTGTCCTCGACCACTTCATCCGCCGCCTCGATCCGCTCGGCGTATTCCATGGTGTAGGCCATGCCGGCGCAGCCGCCGTTCTTGACGCCGACGCGCACGCCGACGATCGGCTGCACCGCGTTTGCCATCACATATTTGATGCGCTCGGCAGCGGCATCCGTGAGGCGGATCGCCTGGGCTCTCCCACGTGGTGCAGCCATTTCACCTCTCTCCTTCCGGCGGGCTGAAAGGCCAGGCGCCGGAATCTGGTATGCCATTAAAATAACAACGAATTTGTCCTTGTGAAGGCCCGGCCACACAAGGACAGGCCTACATCCTATGTTATGTGTCCCGGCAACTGAAAAGGCTCAGAGTTTGCCCTCCCTTAGGGAGCCGTGGTTCGATCTCCTGCCGAAAACCGCACTTCACCGGTCACAATCGCGTAGTAATGATCGGGGCAATTCCAAACAAGTCGCGACAGCATCGAGCAAGCAGCCCAACATCGAAATCTTACCTCAGCGATCTAAACTGCTGCAGCCATGTGTCCGGGGTTAGCATGAACAGGCTCGTCACTGAGATCGCGGTGAACACCGCACTGCTTATGGCCCTTGTGGCGGCCGGGAGCACTTACGCTCAGACGGCCGCCGAAAGCGGTTACCCTCAGACGAGGGAGGCCTATGAGAATCGTGCCCCAGCTATCGCAGACGACTCCTGCCAGACGGGGGAATACGGCCCGCCCGTTCGTGTGAAGCCGGGCGACGTGGTCGAGGATGGGGAAATAGTCGGTCGCGATCCCGATCCTAATATTCGCACCCAGCTTGAGCGGGAGCACTTTCCCGGTGGCGACGACTGCCCCTGACCGGCAGACGCTTTAGTACGTCGCCCACAAACCCGGCGTGGCGAGCTCGAGGAGGTGCCCGTCGGGATCGCGGAAATAGATGCTGTGCCCGCCGCGCGACCAGGTGGTGCGGCCTTCGATGGCGATGCCTTCCTGGCGCAGCCGATCCTCCCATTGCGGCAATTCATCGGCGGCAATAGCGAAGGCCATATGTAGCGGTCCGTGGCCGTCATGCGGGGGAATCGTGCCGCCCGGCATGCGCACCGTCTCGAGCGTGGCGCCGCGCCGAAACAGCAGCAACACGCTTTGTCCGCCGACGTCGTAGGCGCGAAACCGCGCGTCGCTCGTCAATTGAGTGAGTCCCAGCGCCTCCTCGTAGAAGCGCGCCGCACGGTCGAGATCGTCGACGTAGAGACAAGTCTCGATCACACGGTCGAGCTTCACGCCTCACCACATATTGAGCATGGTCCGCGCTTCGTCCGACATGCGACTCGGATCCCAGGGCGGATCCCATACGATATTCACCTTCACCTCGCCCACGCCCGGGACGCTCGCGACCGCGTTCTCCACCATGGTCGGCAACTCTTGCGCCGAGGGACAATTGGGCGTGGTGAGCGTCATCTCGATCGTGATCGCGCGATCGTCGGCGATGTCGATCTTGTAGATCAGGCCGAGCTCGTAGATGTCGGAAGGAATTTCCGGATCGTACACGGTCTTGAGCGCAGCGATGACATCGTCGGTCAGCCGCGCCAACTCGCCTTGCGGCAGCGCCGAGGATGGCGCGGCGTCGCCGGCGGACGCGAGCGGAAGCTCGGCCTGCCGATCCGAGGCAGCTGGAGCGGATTTGTGCGGATCGTCGCTCATGCGAAAAAACCCTGCGCCTTGATCAAAGCTTGCGCAAGCCCGTCGACCTCTGCGCGCGTGTTATAGAGCCCAAAGGACGCTCGACAAGTCGCGGTCACGCCGAAACGGGCGAGCAGCGGCATCACGCAATGGGTTCCAGCGCGCACCGCAACGCCGGCGCGGTCGATGATGGTCGCGACATCGTGCGGATGCGCGCCCTTGAGCTCGAAAGAGACGATGGGACCTTTTTCCTTCGTGGTGCCGAAGATGCGCAGCGAATTGATCTCGCGCAGCCGCTCGTGGGCGTACTCGAGAAGGGAGACCTCGTGGGTGCGGATGCGCGCCTTGCCGATCGAGTTGACGTAGTCGATCGCGGCACCGAGTCCGATCGCCTGTACGATCGGCGGCGTACCTGCCTCGAATTTATGCGGCGGCTCGCCGTAGATGATGCGATCCTCGAAGACTTCGCGGATCATCTCGCCGCCGCCGTTGAACGGCGGCATGGCCTCGAGGTGCGCGAGCTTGCCGTAGAGCACGCCGATGCCGCTCGGGCCGTAGAGCTTGTGCCCGGTCACCGCGTAGAAATCGCAGCCGATGTCCTGCACGTCGACGTCGAGGTGAACGGCAGCCTGCGCGCCGTCGAGCAGCACCGGAATGCCGCGCGCATGCGCGCGCCGCACGACTTCCTTCACTGGCACGAGCGTGCCGAGCATGTTCGATATATGGGTAATGGCGACCATCTTCGTGCGCGGCGAGAGCAGCTTTTCGAATTCGTCGATGAGGAAGTTACCCTCGTCGTCGACCGGCGCCCATTTAATCACCGCGCCTTGCCGCTCGCGCAAGAAGTGCCACGGCACCACGTTGGAGTGATGCTCCATGATGGAGAGCACGATCTCGTCGCCTGGCTTGATGCGTTCCCGGCCAAACGTGTAGGCGACGAGGTTGATGGCCTCGGTGGCGTTGCGCGTGAAAATGATCTCTTCCTTGCGGGCAGCATTGAGGAAGTCACGCACCTTCTCGCGCGCGTCCTCGTAGGCTTCGGTCGCGGCATTGGCGAGGTAATGCAGCCCGCGATGCACATTGGCGTATTCGGCGGTGTAGGCGAGGCTCAGCCGATCGAGCACCGCCTTGGGCTTCTGCGCCGAGGCAGCATTGTCCAGGTAGATGAGCGGCTTGCCGTAGACCTGCATCGCGAGGATCGGAAAATCCGCGCGGATGCGCTCGATGTCATAGGCCCCATTGATGACCGCAGGGTGCATGGTCATCCTCGCGCCGCGAGCCAGGCGATGACGTGATCGATCAGCGCATCGCGCAGTCCCGCGTGCTCGATCCCCTCCACCGCTTCGCCGACGAAGGCTTGGATCAACAGCGCCTCGGCCTCCTTGGCCGGAATGCCGCGCGCCTTGAGGTAGAACAACAAGTCCTCGTCGAGCGCACCCGAGGTCGCGCCGTGGCCGCACTGCACGTCGTCGGCGAAGATTTCGAGCTCGGGCTTGTTGTCGGCCTCGGCCGTTTCCGAAAGAAGCAGCGCGTGGGTCGCCATCTTGGCATCGGTCTTCTGCGCGTGCCGCCGCACGATGATCTTGCCTTGGAAGACGTTGCGGGCTTCCTCGTCGAGCACCGATTTGAACACCTCGCGGCTGGTGCAATTCGCCACCGCGTGGTCCACCACCAACGTGGTATCCGCGTGCTGACGCCCCTTGAGCAGGCTCGCGCCTCGGATGCCGGCGATGGTGCCCTCCCCGCCGAAATGCACGAATGCCTGATTGCGTGCGACGCCGCCGCCGGTCGTAAACAGGAACTCGTTGAAGCGCGCATGCGCGCCGACGGCAGCCATCAGCGTCGATACGTGCATCGCGCCGGCGCCCTCGCCGGTGATCTTGATGTGATCGACGTGAGCGTCATCGCCCACCTTGAGCTCGAGCACCGCGTTCACTTGGTCCTCGCGCGTGCCCGAACCGACATGGCTTTCGAGCAGCATCGCCCGCGCGCCGCTTTCGATGACAACCAACGAGCGGACGAAAACCGCCGCAGGCTCGCGGCCGGCATTCACGAACACCAGATGCAGCGGCTGCGCCAGCGCGGCGCCTTGCGCGACGTGTATCAGCGCGCCGTCGCCCATGAAGGCGGTATTGAGTGCGACCGCGACATCGTCGGTCGGCACGACATGATTGAGATGAGTGAGAAGGTCGCGATTGCCGGCCGCCAGGGCCTGCCGCAGGGAGCTAATGGTGAGACCGGTCTCGAGGTGAGCGAGATCGGAGAGATCCGGCACGAAAGCCCCGTCGACGAATACAACGCGGCGGGCGCCGATAGCGGGAAGTTGAGCGAGCACGTCCTTGGCGCGGGCCTTGGCCGCCGCATCGGGCACGCCCGCGAGCGGCTTGGCCTCCCGCATGATCGCGCGCAAGTCGGTATATTTCCACTCTTCCACGCGCCGATGCGGCAAACCTTCGGCTTCGAAACGACGGAACGCGTCGTCGCGCAACGCGCTGACCGCCGCCGCGCCTGGAAGCGCGCGTTTGACGGCGGCAAAATTCGTCGCCAGCGCGGTCTCAGTCGCAGTCTTGATCGGACGCACCTCGGCGCTCATCGCAAGCTTCACGCCATCTCTTCTTGATATTGAGCGTAGCCGGTCGCCTCGAGATCGAGCGCCAGCTGTTTGTCGCCGGTTTTCACGATGCGGCCGCGCGACAGCACATGCACCACGTCCGGCACGATATAATTGAGCAGGCGCTGATAGTGGGTGATCACCACGAACGCGCGCTCGGGCGAGCGTAGCCCGTTGACCCCGTCCGCGACGATTTTGAGCGCGTCGATGTCGAGGCCGGAATCGGTCTCGTCGAGCACGCCCAGCCGCGGCTGCAACAACGCCATCTGCAAAATCTCGTTGCGCTTCTTCTCGCCACCGGAAAACCCGACATTGACCCCGCGCCGCAGCATCTCCTGTTCGATGCCGAGCTTGCCCGCGACCTCGCGCACACGCTTGAGGAACTCGGGCGTGGAGATCTCGTCCTCGCCCCGCTTCTTGCGCTGCGCGTTGAGCGCGGTGCGAAGAAACGTCATGGTGGCGACGCCCGGGATTTCGAACGGATATTGGAAGGCGAGAAAGAGACCCCGTGCGGCGCGCTCGTCGGCGGGTAGCGCGAGAATGTCCTCGCCGTCGAGCAGCACCTGCCCTTGCGTAACGACATATTCCTCCTTGCCGGCCAGCACGTGCGCAAGGGTCGATTTGCCCGAGCCGTTCGGCCCCATCAGCGCGTGCACGCTGCCGCGGCCGACCGAAAGTTCGAGCCCGTTGAGTATTTTTCTGCCGTTGACCTCGACGTGCAGATTCCGCACTTCCAAGAGATTCATTTTATCCCACGCTGCCTTCCAGGCTGATCGAGATCAGCTTCTGCGCCTCGACGGCGAATTCCATCGGCAGCTGCTGCAGCACGTCCTTGACGAAGCCATTGACCACCAGCGCCACCGCCTCCTCCTCCGACAGGCCCCTCTGCTGGCAATAGAACAGCGTGTCCTCGGAAATCTTCGAGGTGGTGGCCTCGTGCTCGAATACGGCGGAAGAGTTCTTCGCCTCGATATACGGCACGGTATGAGCGCCGCACTTGTCGCCGATCAGGAGCGAGTCGCAATTGGTGAAATTGCGCGCGCCTTTCGCCCGCGGATGCGCCATCACCAGGCCGCGATAGGTATTGTTGGAGTGCCCTGCCGCGATGCCCTTGGAGATGATCCGGCTCGTTGTGTTCTTGCCGAGATGCAGCATTTTCGTGCCGGAATCGACCTGCTGGTGACCATTGGAAATCGCGATTGAATAGAATTCACCGCGCGCATTGTCGCCGCGCAGGATGCAACTGGGATATTTCCAGGTGATGGCTGAGCCGGTCTCGAGCTGGGTCCAGGAAATTTTTGAGTTCTTGCCGCGGCAGTCGCCGCGCTTGGTCACGAAATTGTAGACACCGCCGCGGCCGCTGGCGTCGCCCGGGTACCAGTTCTGGATGGTCGAATACTTGATCTCCGCGTCCTCGAGCGCGATGAGCTCGACCACCGCGGCATGCAGCTGGTTCTCATCCCGCATGGGCGCGGTGCAGCCCTCGAGGTAGCTGACATAAGAGCCCTTGTCGGCGATGATGAGGGTGCGTTCGAACTGGCCGGTGTTGCGCTCGTTGATGCGGAAATAGGTGGACAGCTCCATCGGGCAGCGCACACCCGGCGGCACGTAAACGAACGAGCCGTCCGAGAACACCGCCGAGTTAAGCGTGGCGTAGAAATTGTCAGAAATCGGCACCACGGTGCCGATATATTTCTTTACCAGATCCGGGTGCTTCTGCAGGGCCTCGGAAATCGGCATGAACAGGACGCCGGCCTTGGCGAGCTCCTGCTGGAAGGTGGTCGCCACCGAGACCGAGTCGAACACCGCATCGACGGCGACCCGGCCATAGCCGTTTCCGCCCTCTTCGCCCTCGGGCCTGGCCACGCCCTCCAACACCGCCACTTCGCGCAGCGGAATGCCGAGCTTCTCGTAGGTCTTGAGGATTTCGGGGTCGATCTCGTCGAGCGACTTCGGCCCTTCCTTCTTCTTAGGGGCGGCGTAGTAGTAGAGGTTCTGGTAGTCGATCGGGCCATAGCTCACGCGGGCCCAGCGCGGCTCGCGCATGGTGAGCCAGCGGCGATAGGCGTCGAGCCGCCAAGCGAGCATCCACTCGGGTTCGTTCTTCTTGGTCGAAATGAAGCGGACGATGTCTTCGGAAAGGCCCTTGGGAGCCTTGTCGGATTCGACGTCCGTGACGAACCCGTATTTATATTGGTCAACGTCGATCCGGCGGACCTGATCGACGGTCTGTTGTACGGCCGGCATTCTTCCCTCCGCTGCGGTTTCAAGGACCGCGGGTTGGAGCAGTCGGTTATGGTCGTTTGCTTTCTGGGTTAGCTCGACCCTTTGTTTTAGGCGGCCATGCCCTCTGACCGTCTAAGTAATGATCCGGATACGTTAATCCAAGCTTCAATAAAGCGCTCGATCTCCGATTCGGTGGTGCCGGGGCCCAGACTCACGCGCACGGCTGCGGTCGCAAGTTGCGGCGGAACTCCCATCGCGGCGAGTACGTGCGAGGGCTGGACTTTGCCGGAGGAGCAGGCCGAGCCCGCGGATACCGCAACCCCGGCAAGATCGAAAGCAATGACGGCCGTTTCAGCCTTCATTCCCGGGACCGCGAACAAGGTTGTATTGGGCAGCCGCTCGGACTGGGCACCAAAAATGATCATTTGCGGCGAAGTGCCCTTGAGCCCCGCTTCGAGCCGGTCGCGCAGGGCGGCCATGCGCCCGCGCGCGCTCGCAAGTCCCCCGCGGGCCGCCGCTGCGGCGGCCCCAAAACCGGCAATGCCCGCGACGTTTTCCGTGCCGCCGCGTAGGCCGCGCTCCTGGCCGCCGCCCTTAACGAGTGGATCGACCGGCGCGCGCCCAACCAGCGCACCTATCCCCTTAGGCGCGCCGATCTTGTGCCCGGACAAGGTGAGGAGATCAGCATCGAGCGCATTGATATCACAAGGAATTCGACCCGCCGCCTGGACCGCGTCGACGTGCAGGGTTCCACCGGCCGCATGCACCACGCTGGCGGCTTGCGACACCGGCTGGACGACACCGGTCTCGTTATTGCCGAGCATGAGCGACACCAGCGCCCGGCCCTCGAGCGCAGCCACCCGCCGCTCGAGCGCCGCAAGGTCGACCTCGCCGCTGCCGGTCACCGGCAGGTGCTCAACGCTTCCTGCCGGAAAGCGCCCGCCGGCGAGCACCGACGGATGTTCGATTGCTGAAACCAAAAGCCGATCGCGTGCTGCCGTCGGCACGAGCGCCAGCACGTTGGCCTCGGTGCCGCCGGAGGTGAACACGACGTTGCGGGGCGCGGCCCCCACGAGTGCGGCCACCTGTTCCCGCGCCTGCTCGATGACATGGCGCGCGGCACGACCCTCGCGATGCACCGAGGACGGGTTACCCACGAGGTCGAGCGAGGCAAGCGCCGCGGTACGCGCCTCTTCGCGCAGTGGCGCGGTTGCATTCCAGTCGAGGTAGATGCGCTCGTTCATGACCTTCGGTCGGGGTGCGATGGTTGGCGGCGCCAAGCTTCAGGCGCGTTCAACGCGCTGCGAAACCCTTGCTTTTTGCCCCCGCACCCATGCTAGAAAGCGCCCGCCGCAACCGCCGGTTGGCGTCGGCGACGGTGCTTTGCGAAAATCTGAAATGGTTCTAAATACTTAAGTGTGCTCGCCGCAGCCGTCAAGCGCGCTCTGAGGGAGCCGCCGCGAGTCGCGATCAACCCCCCAGTCGAGGTCGTTCATGCCCGAGGTCATCTTCACCGGCGCGGCCGGGCGCATCGAGGGCCGTTATCACCCAGCGCGGCAGCGCAACGCCCCGATCGGCATTGTGCTGCATCCGCACCCCCAGTTCGGCGGCACGATGAACCACCAAATTGTCTATCAGGTCTACTACGCGTTCGTGCACCGGAACTTTTCCGTGCTGCGCTTCAATTTCCGCGGCGTGGGGCGCAGCCAAGGCGCATTCGATCACGGCCAAGGCGAGTTATCGGATGCCGCTTCAGCGCTCGACTGGGCACAGTCGATCAACCCCGAGGCGAGGAGCTGCTGGATCGCGGGCTTCTCCTTCGGCGCTTGGATCGGCATGCAGCTGCTCATGCGCCGGCCGGAGATCGAAGGTTTCATCTCGATCGCGCCGCCCGCCAATCTCTACGACTTTTCGTTCCTGGCGCCCTGCCCATCTTCCGGCATGATCGTTCATGGCGACAAGGATGCGGTGGTGCCGCACAAGGACGTCTGCGGCCTCGTCGAGAAGCTCAAGACGCAGAAGGGCATCGTGATCGAGCAGAAGGTGATCCCGGGCGCCAATCACTTTTTCGACGGCAAGGTCGATACGCTGATGCAGGCGATTAACGGCTATCTCGACAAGCGCCTCAAGGCGGACCGCAAGCCGAGCGCCGCTTGAGATCATCTTCATCCGCTTAAAAATCTGCGCTCGGCCGCGATGGCGCGCCGGATGTCATTACTCGCGGTTCTTCTCATTCTTGGCATCGCAGCCGCCTGCTATGGCGCGCTGCACTACATGACCTCCGTACCCGGCAAACCCCACACTGGAGCGCTGCCGCCGCTCACGCCGGAAGAAGCAGCGCTCGCCCAGTCGCTCAAGCGACATATCGCGACGATTGCCGCGCGCGAACACAATGTTGTCCACTACGACGAACTTGCGAAGGTCGCCCGCTACATCGAGGCAACACTCGCTTCGTTCGGCTACGCCGTAGGCCGCCAGGAATTTCTGACGGGCGGCAAAATGGTCCGCAACATCGACGTGACGGTCGAGCCGGCCGCGCCAAACGCGGATCCCGAGGTGATCGTGGTCGGCGCCCATTACGACAGCGTGTCGGGCTCCCCCGGCGCCAACGACAATGCGAGCGGCGCAGCTGCGGTCATCGAGCTGGCGCGGCTTGCACGCGGTCTCGACGCTGCCGGGACCAAGCGCATCCGCTTCGCGTTTTTTGTCAACGAGGAACCGCCTTATTTCCGGACCGAGGCGATGGGCAGCCTGCAATATGCGCGGGCGCTTGCCAGACGCAACGAACGGGTCATCGCGATGTATTCGCTCGAGACCATCGGCTTTTACTCGAGCGAGCCTGGAAGCCAAATTTATCCAGCACCGTTTGGCCTGATATTTCCCGATCGCGGCGACTTCGTTGCATTCGTCGGCATGTTGGGCTCGCGCGCGCTCGTGCGAAAGACGATGCGGTCATTCCGCTCACACACAGCCTTCCCAACCATCGGCGGCGTGGCGCCTGGTTTTGTACCCGGCATCGGTTGGTCGGATCATTGGGCTTTCGCGGAGCACGGATTCCAGGCCGTGATGATCACCGATACGGCGCCATTCCGTTATCCGCACTACCACCGGCCGAGCGACACACCCGATAAGGTCGACGCGGAGAAGGTGGCGCGCGTGGTGAAAGGCATGGAGCGCGTGATCCGCGAGTTGAGCAGATGAGCAGCCCCGCATGCGACCCTACGGGCGCGCCAGAATGCCGCCGGTTAACGGCCGCGGCACGCCGGTCGTCGTCGGAAAGGTGAGCGGCAAACCTTTGAGCGTGCGCACCGCGAGATAGGCGAAGGCCTGCGCCTCGAGCGCGTCGGCCGACCAGCCGACGGCGCCGGCGGTCTCGATCGGCGCCGGCGCGAGGCGCTCAGCCAACATTCGCATCAAGGTCCGATTACGAGTGCCGCCGCCGGCGACGATCCATCGCGCAGGCGGGCGCGGCAGCACGGCGACGGCGCGAGCGACCGCAGCGGCAGTGATGGCCGTGAGCGTTGCAGCCCCATCCTGCGTGCTCTTGCTCGTAAGCCGGCCTTCCTCCGCTACCCAGTGACGGAAGGCATTACGATCGAGCGATTTTGGGGGCGGCTTGGCAAAGAATGGATGCGCCAGCACGCGCTCAACCGCAGCCTCGTCGACGGCGCCGGCAGCCGCGGTTCGTCCCTCGTCATCCTGCGGCTGACCGCTGCGCAGGCGCAGGAAATCGTCGATCAGCGCGTTGCCGGGTCCGGTATCGCAGGCGACGAGCCCGTCGTTGCCGTCAATGAAGGTGACGTTGGCGACACCGCCGAGATTGAGCACGCCGACGGGCTGCTCTCGCTTGAGCAGGCGCAGCATCGCGCGATGAAATACGGGCACCATCGGCGCGCCGTGTCCTCCGGCCGCAACATCGGCGGCGCGAAAGTCGTAGACCACGGGAATGCCGAGTCTGCCGGCCAGCGCCTTGCCGTTACCGAGCTGGATGGTGAGCCCGCGGTCAGGCTGGTGCAGAACGGTCTGGCCGTGGAAACCCACGGCTGCGACCTCGCTCGGCGTCATCCCGTTCGCTGCGAGGAACGCCTCGACCGCCTCGGCGTGCATATCGGTCACCAACTCTTCGGCCTCGAGTAACATCGCCGGGCGTGCATTGCGGTCGGTGAGATGGGCGGCAACCGCGATGGCGCGCCGCACGACCTCGCGTTCCTGATCGTTATAGGGACGGTAGCCGGTCGGACCGAGCCGGCCGATCGCCTCGCCGTCGGTTTCGATGAGGGCGACGTCCACCCCGTCATATGAGGTGCCGCTCATCAATCCGATCGCAACAGCGCGCGCCATCGAGGCGTCCTTGGTTTCAATCCCACGCTGGACCTGTTACACCACCGGCCGCAAACAGGCGATTAAGAGGCGAGGCGGCATGAGCGCCTACAAGTCCGATTTCCTGCGCATTCTCGCGGAACGCGGATTTATTCACCAAGTTTCGGACGCCGAGGGCCTCGATGCCAAGGCAGCCGCTGGGCCGATCACCGCCTATGTCGGCTTCGATGCCACCGCGCCCAGCCTGCATATCGGCAATCTGCTGTCGATCATGATGTTGCGGTGGCTGCAGCAGACCGGCCATCGCCCGATCGCGCTGATGGGCGGCGGCACGAGCAAGATCGGCGACCCGTCGGGCAAGGATACGACCCGCGCGCTGCTAAGCAGTGACCAGATCGAGACCAATATCGCCTCGATCCGCGACGTTTTCTCACGCTTTCTCGATTTTGACGCTGGCGCCATCATGGCGGACAACGCCGAGTGGCTCGATCGTCTGCAGTACATCACATTCCTGCGCGACGTGGGGCGGCATTTCACCATCAACAAGATGCTGACATTCGACTCGGTGAAGCTTCGGCTCGAGCGCGAGCAGCCGCTGACCTTTCTCGAGTTCAATTACATGATCCTGCAAGCCTACGATTTCGTGGAGCTCTACAAACGCCACGGCTGCATTCTGCAGATGGGCGGGTCCGACCAGTGGGGCAACATCGTCAACGGCATCGACCTCGGCCGCCGGCTGCTCAACGTTCAGCTGTTTGCGCTGACGACGCCGCTACTGACGACGTCCTCCGGAGCCAAGATGGGTAAGACCGAAACCGGCGCGGTTTGGCTCAACGCCGACGCGATGAGTCCATATGATTACTGGCAGTTCTGGCGCAACTGCGAAGACGGCGACGTGGGCCGCCTGCTCAAGTTGTTCACCGAACTGCCGCTCGAAGAGATCGCACGCGTCACTCGGCTCAAGGGGCAAGAGCTCAACGAGGCCAAAAAAATCCTGGCGACGGAGGCAACCGCGCTGCTGCATGGCCGTGCCGCCGCCGAGCAGGCGGCAGAAACGGCGCGGCGCACGTTCGAGGAAGGCGCGCTCGCCGAGACGCTGCCGACGGTAGAAATTCCGAGCGGGAAGCTAGAGGCCGTCCTCAGCGTCCTCGACGCTGCCGTTCACGTCGGCTTGGTGTCCTCAAAGAGCGAGGCACGCCGACAGATCAAGGGCGGGGGTCTCAAGGTCAACGACGTCGCCGTCGCCGATGAGAAGATGGTGCTCACGGCGCGCGACCTCACACGGCAGGGCGTCATCAAGCTTTCGCTCGGCAAGAAGCGGCACGTCTTGTTGCGGCCGGTGTAGCCGCGGAAGCGCGGAGCTAGTAGCGGCCGGCCGGTTCGGCATAGCTTTGCGCCGGCATGGGAGCATTGCCACCTGGGAATTCGAAGAACTTGCGCAGCAGCCCCGGCGCCACCGCGGAGATCGGATTGACGCGCAGGACCGGGGTGCTCGGCGGGCCCACCACTTCATAGGTCACCCCGAGCAGGCCTTCATTGCTGCCGCCGAGGAAGGGCCCCACGATCGGGAGCTGCCCGAACATATTGTTCAATCCGTAGAGCGGAACGAAGGTGCCGCGCATGCGCACCTCGTCGCGATGATAATCGATGGAGCCTTCAACCGTGCCGCCGATTGCAGGCCCCTTGAGCAGGCCGTCGCGAATGGTGAATCGCCCGAGCGAGCGTGTGAATTCGACTCGCAGTCGAGAAAATTGGACGCCGTACGATGTGCCGCCGGCCTGCTCTGGAGCGGCAGCGACGCGCTCGAGGGCTCCTTCGCCGCGCACGACGAAGTCGCGAATATTGAGAAGGCCTTCCTGCGGCGCCAGATCCGCGCTCTGCGGATCAAGCGCTACCCACATCTCGCCGCCTGCGACCTTCGAATACATGTCGGTGAAGCGGAAGAAGGCACCGGCGTCGTTACTCTCGATGAACACAACTTGCCGGCCGTTAGTGCCGCGCCCGCGCAGATCGCCGGTGAGCGGCGCATCGCGCCCGAGCTTGGCCTTCAACGCAAGACTCTTGATGACGCCGCCGCGCCGCGACAGGCGCAGATCAAGCCCGCGTAGCGTCTCGCCGTTGAACCCGACCACGGTGCCGATCTTGATGTCGAGATCGACGTCCTTGTCGGTCTTTTGTTTGCTGTTGGCAGGGCCAGTCAGGGTCGATTTGACGAAGCCGCGTCCGTCATAGACATCCCCGCGCACACTCACCCGCAGCGCGCCGTCGGCTCCGCGCTCCGCTTTGAGCGTGGCTTTGTCGCCGTCAGAAACCGCGAAGACAGGGAAGTTTGCAGAAACCACGTCGCCCGCGGCATCAACCTCGAGCGCGCCCTTGACCGAAGTCCCGGCGCCTTCGATCACCAAATCCTCGATGCGCGTTGTTGTTTGTTTGATGAGCGTGAAGCTTGCCCGACCGGCGCGGCCCGGCGGCTTCACCCATCCCGGCAGCAGGTTGTCGACCTTGGACTGCGTGAGATCGGCCTCGACGACAAAGCGGCTGTCGCTCTCGTTCGCGGCGACGCGTCCGCTGAGCTTGATCGGCACCGGCCCGGTGAGAAAGCCGCCGAGATCGAAGCCGAACTTGCTGCGCGCGTTCTCGTCGAGCGTGGCTTGGACGCGGATATCCGCATCCCCGTCGCGCGGTTTGCGGTAATCGAGCACGGAGGGAACGCCATTGATCTTGACGTCGCCCCTTATCCAATGGCCGAGATTATTGGCGCTCACCTTGAGCATCGCGGCCTCGACCTTTTGTCCCATGACCATGCGTTCGGCGGCAAAATTCGCGACGTCCATGTTGACCGTGTAGAGCGAAGAACCAGGCGCCAGATCCTCCTTGAGCGGCAGCGCGAGCGTCACCTGCGCGGTCAGCGTCCCGCGGCTGGTCGAAGCTTCAACGGGCACGCCCGAAAAGTCGCGCAGCCGTTGCATGTTCAACAATTCGGCCGCGGCCGGCACCGACCCATCGAGGCGGAAGCGAAGCTTCGCCGGCGGCGCCTTGGGAAAGGTATCGGGCACCTCGAAGACACCGTTGGTGATCGAGAGCTTGCGGCCAGGGGATATGTCCACGTTGCCGCGCCCGACATTCACCACCGCCGTGCGACCGGAAATGTGCAGGTTGACGTCGGCATCGCGGATGGCCGGCAGGCCCTCGACCGGGCGGATCTCGCCGCCATGCCCGGTGAGCTGGATCAGTAAGCCGTCCTCGGGCACGGGCGGGCCGCTCGACTTGAGGGTGGACCAGGGCGCGTTGGTCGAGATGTCGATACGCTCGATCGTGCCGGCCTGGACATGGTCGATGGCCCAGGCGCGCACCTTCGAAGCCACCGTGACCGGCCATATGCGCTTCAAGGCCGCAACGGACATGCGCGTGCTCACAAGTCCGAGCGTGACCCGCGGATCGTCGCCGGAGAAATCCAGGCTGCCTGTGAGCGCGATGCCGAGATCCGTGTTGCCTACTTCGCTCGGGTCGAGATCGATGCGCTGCGTGGCGGGATTGATTCGCAGCTGCAGCCTGACGCGGTTAAGGACCAGCGCGTGTGGATCGGCTGGCGCGGACGCCAGCACCGCGCCACCGCCGGAGATTTGCAGCCCCCAGATGCCGCTGCCGTCCTGCGGCAAATCGAACTGCGCCACCAGCGTGATGCGCGTGCCGCCGGAGACGACCTGGAACGGCGCGAGGAGCGCGCGCCTGTTCTTATCCCAATCGAGACTGATCTCGGCGCGATCGATCGGAACGCGCACCAGCGGATCGTCGAGATCGACGATGAGGCCCTTCTCCACCACGATGCGCCCGTCGAGCATATGCGGGATGCCATCGGGGCCGACATCGGCGCGGATGCGGCCGGACAGCGGCAGGTCGGCCTCGTATTGATCCACGCTCAACCGCATGGCGAGCATCATGTCTTTGGTCGAAAGTTTTTGTGTTTCGATATCGATGATGCGGTGGCCCTGTTGGCTCGGGGTCATCGCCGCACGCAGGTGCCAAGGCCGCTCGAGGCTGTGCGAGCCGAGCGCGACCGCAATGCCTCCCCCCTTCGGACGGGTCACGCTGAGATCGATATTGGTGAACGTCCATTGCTTGCCATTGCGCTGGTCGTCGACGGTGAGATTGCCGCCTTCCAATCCGATCTCGGTGAGGTCGCGGCCGTCAAGCCCGCTCGCGTCGAGACTCTCGATCCACGCGATGAGCGCGGCGAGATCGGGAACGCTGCTACGGCCGGTTGCGGGAGCAGCAGGAGCGAGGGGAGCGGCCGAGGCTGCCGGCTCAGGCGTGGCCGCTGCGGCTGCGCGGTCCGCCTTTGCCGGGGAGTGGATCGGCTGCGACGCTGCTGGTGCGGAGGCGGCCGAAGCAGTGACCAAGGGCCGCTTGTTGCTGCCGGCAAAAACCGTGACCTTGCTGTCCGACTCGATGCGCACCGCCATCTCGGCACCGACCAAGCTCAAGCGCTCGGCCCGGATGCGACCAAGCAAGAGGCTCGCGCCAGAGATGCCGACCTCAGCCTTCGGGGCGCTGGCGACGATGGTCCCGTCGGCGTCGCGCACGACGATGTCGCGAATGCGCAGCGACGTGCGCGCCTTTTTCGCGTCACGCTCGAGTTGGGTGCCGCCGATCTCGACCTCGTGCCCGCCGAGATTTTCCTTGATCGCCGCGGTCAGCCATGGCGTGGCGATATCGAGCTCGATCGGACCACTGGAGAGCCGCCACCACAGCGCGAACAGCGCGAGCATCACCGCGCCGCCCAGCGTCCCGCTGATAAGCGCGAACTTGCGCAGCCGCGGACACCACGTGTCCAGTAGCATTCGGATTTTGCCGCAGGTCGGGTGGCTCAGTGCAGATGGCGAGGCGCGCGCCGTGTCAGTGGCGGCCTGCGCCGGTGCGTTCTGAGGACAAAAGTGTTCCTTGAGGCTCGCCTCAAGCTTTCGGAGAGCCTCCAAACTGGGATAAGCTTGCCCGAGCGCCATGCCCCGACTTGGCGTCCCCTCGACCACCGATTCCGCCCCGCGCGCTGACGCGACTGCTGTGGCGAACCGGCCCCCTGCCGCGGTCGACAAGTCCCCGGCGCAACGGTCGACTTGGCGGCACTTTCCCGCGGATCCTTCAACCTCTCATTGAAAGCCGGGAAAAGGGACGAAAGGAAGGCGTTTGCGCGACTGCGCACGCCGAAATTGGCCTGCGTCCGCAGAGCAGCACCAGCATGCGGCAGGCGATCCTGTCGACAACCTCCGTGCGCAGGAAGCGATTGATTTATCAAATTTTTGCCCCGATTGCGCCAGGCCCGGCAGAGCCTGCAGCGACCGCGCCGCTGCGCTCGCTGGTCGGCCAACACGGGAGGAAGCACCATCTCGGGTTGTACTTCTCTGCAGCCGCGTCCGCAGCCACCCTTGGTCGCTGAGAGCTTCTTCTCTGTCTCCGTCACATGTGATTCCTGAAAAATTAACCGTGCCGCATTGAAGAGGCGCGAGTTAGCGCGGGCGTAATGAGGCGTGGGCTAGGCAAGCGGCAGGGATGCGTGAATGCTTCGTCGGTCGCCTCCACAGTACCGCGATGATTGCAGCCGGCCGCAGGACGCGCGCGGGCGGGCGGCGAGGGCGCACCACGCCGGTGCGCCGCGCAAAGTGCGGCTTGGACCGATCGCGTTCTGGATCATCACCGGTACGCTGGTGGTCCTGGCGGTATGGACCATCATCACCGCCACCTATTTCGCCTTCCGCGAAGACGTGCTCGCGAAGCTCCTCGCCCGGCACGCAGAGATGCAATTCGCCTATGAAGATCGCCTCGCCGAGCTGCGCGCCCAGATCGACCGCTTTTCGAGCCGCCAGTTGATCGATCAGGAGGCGTACGAAAAGAAGCTCGAGCAAATTCTGCGCCGGCAAGCGGCATTGGAGTCGCGCGCCGGCGCGCTCAGCGGCCGCGGCGACATCGCCGGTACGATCAGGCAGCCGCCGCGCGGCGGCTCAAGCGGCGAGTCACGCACGAATGTGCAGAAACCAGCGCGGGACAAGGGAGCCATGGTCATTCCGTTCGATCGGGGCGGCGAGTCACGCATCGGCATTTTTGCCAAAAGCGCAGGCGGCGTCGGCGGCGTGATCGAGCGCTTGCTTGCTTCCCTCGATCGCCTCGAGCAGCGCCAGTCGGCGATGGTCGGCTCGATGGCGGAGAATTACGATGCAAAGGCGCGGCGCATACGCGGCGTGCTGGCCGAGCTCGGGCTCGATCTCGGCAGAGAGACTGGCGCGGTCGGCGGTCCGTTCGTGCCCGCCCATCCCACCAGGGATGCGGGCTTCGAGCCGCAGCTTCACCGCATCCAGATCGCGCGCGCGCAGATTGCCCGGCTCACGCGCACGCTCGGCACCATTCCCGTGCGAAAGCCGATCGACGGCGAAATGGATCTGCAATCGGGCTTCGGCGTGCGCATTGATCCCTTCCTGGGCACGCCGGCGATTCATACGGGACTTGATCTCCACGGCGAGACCGGGGATCCCGTGCGCGCCACCGCCGAGGGCACAGTGATCGCCGCCGGCTGGAGCGGCGGCTACGGCCGGGCGGTGGATGTCGACCACCACAATGGGGTTTCCACGCGCTACGCCCACCTCTCTTCGATCGACGTTCGCGTCGGCCAGTCGGTCAAGAGCGGACAGATCGTGGGCAAGATCGGCTCGACCGGGCGCTCGACCGGCCCGCACCTGCACTACGAGACGCGGCTCAAAGGCGAGCCGATCGATCCGCAGAAATTCTTGCGCGCGGGAGAAAAGCTCGCGGGCACGCTCTGAGGCGAGCTACTCCACGTCTTCCACCTCTTTTGGCCCGGTGCCGAACGCCTTCTGCGCCAGCGCCGCCTGCATGAACTGGTCGAGATCGCCGTCGAGCACCGCGCCGGTGTTGGAGGTCTGCACGCCGGTGCGCAGATCCTTGACCATCTGGTAGGGCTGCAGCACGTAAGAGCGGATCTGGTGGCCCCAGCCGATGTCGGTCTTGGCGGCCTGCTCGGCTGCCGCCTTCTCCTCACGCCGCTTCAATTCGCGCTCGTAGAGCCGCGCGCGTAGCATCTGCCAGGCTTGCGCGCGATTGCGGTGCTGCGAGCGGTCGTTCTGGCACACCACCGCGATATTGGTCGGGATGTGAGTGAGGCGCACCGCCGATTCGGTCTTGTTGACGTGCTGACCGCCGGCGCCGCCCGCGCGCATCGTGTCGACCCGCACGTCCGACTCTTTGATGTCGATGTGGATGCGGTCGTCGACCACCGGATAGATGTTGACGCTGGCGAACGAGGTGTGCCGGCGCGCATTGGCGTCGAACGGCGAGATGCGCACCAGGCGATGCACGCCGTTTTCGGTCTTGAGCCAACCGAACGCGTTGCGGCCTTTGATCTGAATGGTTGCCGACTTGATGCCGGCCCCCTCGCCTTCGGTCTCTTCCAGCCAATCGATCTTGTAGCCGTGCTGCTCGGCCCAGCGCGTATACATACGAAGCAGCATGCTGGCCCAGTCCTGGCTTTCCGTTCCGCCGGCGCCGGCATGGACTTCGAGATAGCTGTCGTTGGCATCGGCCTCGCCCGCCAACAGCGCCTCGAGCTCACGCCGCTCGACCTGCGCCTTGAGCTTTTGCAGCGCCGCTTCCGCATCGGCGACAACCCGTTGGTCTTTCTCGGCCTCGCCGAGCTCGATCATGGTGAGCTGGTCATCGAGCTCCTGCTCGATCCGACCGATGCCGGTGAGCTGGTCCTCGAGCGCGGTGCGCTCCTGCATCACACGCTGCGCCCGCTGCTGGTCATTCCAAAGCGCGGGGTCTTCGGCCTGCTTGTTCAGTTCAGTGAGCCGCGCGCGCGCCTTGTCGACGTCAAAGATGCCTCCTCAGCAGTCCGAGCGACTGCTTGATCTCATCGACGAGGTTTTGCACTTCCGCGCGCATGGGCCAGCCTCGAAGCGATCGTGGCGATCGCCGCCGGCGGGATGTAGCGACTGCGCGAGGGCGACGCAATGGCTGCTATGCCACAGCGTCGGTCATCACAGCGGCCCCATGCAGCATGAATCTGTCGCCTGCCCTGCGACGAATTGCGTTGCAGGCCAAGCATCTTTTCACTAGCCTGCCGCAGTTTTTCTCATGATCTCGGCCGATGCCTCGCCGCTTGCCCCCGCTCAATGCGCTCAAGGCCTTCGAGGCCGCGGCCCGCCACGAGAGTTTTACGCGCGCAGCCGAGGAGCTCTTTGTCACGCAGGGCGCCGTCAGTCACCAGGTCAAGGGGCTGGAGGCCCAACTCGGACTAAAGCTTTTCAACCGCGAGCGACAGCGGCTGGTGATTACCGAGGCGGGACGTGCCTATCTCGTCGTGGTGCGCGACGCCTTCGACCGCATCGCTGACGGAACCGAGCGCTTGCTGCAGCGCCAGCGCGGCGGAGTGCTCACCGTCAGCACATCGCCCAATTTTGCCGCGAAATGGCTCGTCCACCGGCTTGGCCGCTTCGCGGAGGCGCATCCCGAGATCGATCTGCGGGTCAGCGCGTCACCGCATCACGTCGACTTCGCGCGCGAGGATATCGATCTTGCCGTTCGTCACGGCGACGCAACAACGGCCGGGCTGCACGTTACGCGGCTGTGCACGGAGGAATTATTTCCGGTGTGCAGTCCGAAGCTTCTCAACGGCCGCCACCTGCTGCGCGCGCCCTCGGATCTCGCTCGCTTCCCGCTCCTGCACGTCGGCGACCGACAAGGTTGGCGTCAATGGCTGGACTTTGCCGGCGCGACCGACGTAGACCCTTCGCGCGGCCCCGTTCTCAATCAGGCAAGCATGGCGATCGATGCGGCAGTCGACGGACAGGGTGTCGCCCTCGCCCGCACCGCACTTGCGGCATGGGACCTGATCGGCGGCCGCCTCGTGCGTCCATTCGATGCTGCCATGCCGGCGTCTTACGCGTATTGGATTGTCTGCTCGAAGGCAGCGGTGAAATTGCCAAAGATCGTGGCGTTCAGCGATTGGCTTCTAGCAGAGGCCGCCGAAGATGCGCGCCAACTCGAGAGGCGGAAATCGAGGTCGCGTCCGGCCGCACGGGCCGCTCGCTGAACTGATGCGCCGCGGGGTCCCCGCATTGGGCCGATGTCTTGCGCTCTATGCCCTGCTGGCGAAATAGAGCGGAGCGATCGTCCCCGACATCTGCCGCGCGGCAGCGGCACCGATTGCGAGCGCCTGTCGTAGCGCCGCCTCGTGCGCAATGCCCCTCGATCTGAGCGCCTCGTACTCCCGATGCATGGCAAGCCCTTCGTGCATGGCCTCGCACATTGCATGGAAAACCGTGAGCGGCGCCCAGCGCGCCGGTGGGTCGCGATGCCGCGCTTGCGAGCTTGCGCTCAATCCGTATGCAGGTCTCCGTAACATTTTTCATGCCTCCGGTTGTGATCGGGACCCGACGTCCCGTCCTGGAAGCCCTGCAAATAAAGCTATTCTGCGAGATACACAAAGCATCCTTTCTCGTACCAGGCTTAGAATTTTTCATAGTATGATACATATGTTTCAGGCTTGAAAATAGATGATACATGCTATATGCTAGATGGATATGCGTTGGGACCAAAGACCATGAGGCTCAGGGCCGGTCTGCGACTCTAATCATCATTCCAACCGCCGGAGGCAGCAATGAAATGGGTGACACGCGCCAATGTGAAGGTCGACCGCGTGGCCTGTCCTTGGCTCATTCGCACGTTTGTCGATCATGATGCGGAGTTCCTGTTCGTTCCGGTCGGCGAGGTCGATGGCGTGGCGCGCAAGACCGGCGCCACCCCCTACGACGTTGCCGGGGTCGAGCTGGGTCATCACGGCGCGGAATGTTCGTTCGACGCCATCGTCAAGAAGTACAACGTCAAGGACGAGGCAATCGGGCGCCTGGCGCTGATCGTGCGCGGCGCCGATACGCCGCATCGCGATCTCACGCCGGAGTCCCCCGGCCTCGAGGCGATCGCGGAAGGCTTCAGGCGTCTCGCCGCCGCCCAGGGCTACGACGACCACGAAACCATCCGCCGCGAGCGGCACCTCTACGACGCGCTCTATCTCTATTGCGGCGGCGATCCGAAGAAGCTGCGGCGCGACTGACGGCGCTGTTAATAATAAACCTGAGAGAAACCTGAAGTGGAGAGCGTCAGATGATGGGCCACGAACTGCAACGACGCACGCTGCTTACCGGCTCTGCGGCCCTCGGGACAAGCGCCGCCATTGGCTGCAATCAAGCCGTGGCCGCCGCGGTAGAGCAGAACACGCTCAAGCGCCGTGGTGTTGGGTTGCGCGCTTGCGAGCCGAGACGCGCGTTCCCCGGGTTTACACTCTTTGCCCCGCATTTCGAGGAAAACAGAAGTGTGTATCTGATCGATCTTCAAGGCGAGATCGTTCACACCTGGACCATGCCATATCCGCCTGGCTTGTCCGGCTATCTCACCGAGCGCGGCACTCTATTTTACAACGGGCGCACTCCCGAGGAGAACTTTCTCAGTCGCTTTCCGTTCAAAGGCGGCGTGGTCCTGGAAGCGGACTGGAACAGCCAGGTCCTCTGGGAAGTACGCCACCCCTATCATCATCATCACGGCATCGTGCTGCGCAATGGCAACGTGCTGCTGCATTGCATGGGCGAAGTACCCGAGGAGATCGCCCGACGTGTGACCGGAGGGATGGCGGAAGAGAACATGCAATCGGGCCAGTATGCGCCGCTGTCGCACACCGACGCGGGCAAGATGTACTCTGATTATTTGGCTGAGGTGACCCGTTCCGGGCAGACGGTTTGGGAGTGGCGCACGTGGGAGCATCTCGACCCCGCGGCAGACGGGATCGCCGAGGTGCAGGCGCCGCGCACGTTGTGGGCACAAGGAAATAGCGTCGAGGAGTTACCTGACGGCGATATCCTCGCCAGCTATCGGCCGACTTCCACGGTCATTCGCATTTCACGCAAAACCGGAAAAATTCTATGGAAGCTTGGGCCGCCGACGGTCGCGGGCCAACATGCGCCAACCTTGTTGGAGAACGGCAACATCCTGATATTCGACAACGGGCCGCATCGCCTCGACGACTCGGTGCCGTATTCGCGGGCGATCGAGATCGATCCAGCCACAAACGCCATCAAGTGGAGGTATCAGGACAGGCCAGCTTGGAACTTCTTCTCGCCGCGCATGGGTTGCGCACAACGACTGCCGAACGGCAATACGTTGATTACCGAATCTTCCTTCGGACGCTTCTTCGAAGTCACCAAAGAAGGGGAGATCGTCTGGGAATACATCAATCCATTTTTCGGCAAACCCTTTTTTGGCGGGCCGCCGCGCTCTGAGAGCAACCAGGTCTTTAGGGCGCTGCGTTACAGCCCAGACGAGATCGCCCGAGCTCAGCGCTCAGGCTGAAGACTAACCGTGCCGGCGGGCTTTTGGGCAATCGCGACAGTGGAAGTTCGATCAGATCGATTTGATACTCGGGCACTACACGGCAAGTTGATGATACATATGTTGCACCTGTTTGGCTGCTCGATACACTCTTGAGCGCATGAACGTCGCAACCTCCGCGGTGCTGGCGCATAGCTGGCTGCTGCTCATTCACCAGCTTCCGGCCAAGCCCGCATATCTGCGCGTCAAGATTTGGCGCCGGCTGCAGGGCATCGGCGCCATCGCCGTGAAGAACGCGGTGCACGTGCTGCCCATGAACGAGGAGACGCAAGAGGATTTCGAGTGGCTGCTGCGCGAGATCGAAGAAGGGGGCGGCGAAGCCTTCGTCTGCGAGGCGCGCCTGATCGATGGCCTCTCCGACCAGGAGATCCGCGCTTTGTTCGACCAGGCCCGCGACGCCGACTACGCGCAGCTGGTGAAAGACGCTCGCGCGTTGGCGAAGTCGCTGCGCCCGAACACCAAGAGTTCCGCACTCGCCGATGTTCGCACCCAGGTCGCCCGCTTGCGCAAACGTCTTGCCGAAATCGTCGCGATCGATTTCTTCGGCGCCATCGGCCGCGAAACGGCGGAAGAGACGATCAGGACAGTAGAGGCGCGATTGAACGAGGACGGCATCGTGAAAGGCAAAGACACGGCTCAATCTGCGGCGAGGCCGCCTGAAACGCTACGCAACCGGACCTGGGTCACGCGCGAGGGCGTTTACGTCGACCGCATCGCCAGCGCTTGGCTAATCCGCCGCTTCATCGATCCGCAGGCTCGCTTCAAGTTCGTCGCCGGCAAAGGTTATCGACCGAAGCAGGACGAATTGCGTTTCGACATGTTCGAAGCGGAATTCACCCACGAAGGCGACAAATGCACCTTCGAGGTGCTGCTCGATCGATGCGGATTCAAGGACACGGCGCTGCGCGCCATCGCCGAAATCATCCACGATATCGACCTCAAGGACGGCAAGTTCGGGCGAACCGAAGTCGCAGGCATTCGAACGCTGATGGAGGGTATCGGCGCCGCGACCAGCGATGACATGCAACGGATTGCGCGTGGGGCCGAAGTGTTCAACAACCTCTACGAGTATTTCCGGAAAAAACGCCGATAAGGAACCCGCGTCCGAATGCGCCGCGACCCGCAAAGTGAGGCACGCCTTGGCTGAGCTCTCGGTTGCACAAGCGCGTACGCAACTCGGTCACGGCGTCCCGCTGCGCGAGGCGTTCTTGACTTGGCTGCGCGTCGCGGGGTTGAGCTTCGGCGGCCCCGCCGGCCAGATCGCGGTCATGCATCGCATCCTGGTCGAGGAGAAGCGCTGGGTGTCGGAGCAACGGTTCTTGCATGCGCTCAATTATTGCATGCTGCTGCCAGGCCCCGAGGCGCAACAGCTTGCGACCTATATCGGCTGGCTGATGCACCGCACGCTGGGCGGCATCATCGCCGGCGGGCTCTTCGTCGTTCCCGGCATCATCGCCATCATGGCGCTGAGCTACGTCTACGCCGCCTGGGGCAATGTGCCCGTCATCGTCGCGCTGTTCTTCGGCCTCAAGGCGGCGGTTCTCGCCATCGTGGTCGAGGCTTTGGTTCGCATCGGCAAGCGCGCGCTCAACAACCAGGTGATGATCGCGCTCGCTGCGATCGCCTTCGTCGGCATCTTCTTCTTCAACGTTCCGTTTCCAATCATCGTGTTCGGCGCGGGCATCATCGGCTTTGCCGCCGCCTCGATGGGGGTTGCCGCCTTCAAAACGGACGCGGGGCACGGCGCCGGTAAAGACCGGGGCGCCGTCGTCGACGACATGCTCGGCGAAGGCATCCCGGAGCACGTCCGCCCTACCGTTGCGCGCGCCCTTGCGGTTTCGGCGAGTTGGCTCGCGCTCTGGCTCGTGCCGATCATCGCGCTCCTTGCGACGCTCGGCAGCGCCAACGTCTTCAGCCAGATCGCCGTGTTCTTCAGCAAAATGGCGGTCGTGACCTTTGGCGGCGCTTATGCGGTGCTCGCCTATGTCGCGCAGCAGGCGGTCGAAAATTACGGCTGGCTCAAGCCCGGCGAGATGCTCGACGGGCTCGGCATGGCCGAGACCACGCCGGGCCCGTTGATCATGGTGCTGCAGTTCGTCGGCTTCATGGCTGCGTTTCGTGAGCCGGGCTCACTGGCGCCCATGCTGGCAGGCACGTTCGGCGGTTTGCTCGCCACTTGGGTCACATTCACCCCGTGCTTCCTCTGGATTTTTCTCGGCGCGCCCTTCGTCGAAAAGCTGCGCGGCAACACAGCGCTCAACGCGGCGCTGTCCGCGATCACCGCCGCCGTCGTCGGCGTGATCTTGAATCTGGCGATCTGGTTCGCGATCCACACGGTCTTCCACGAGACTGTGCCAGTTCACGCATTCCCGTTGTCATTCGACGCACCCAATTTCGTCACAGTCGATCCGTGGGCTCTCGCGCTGTCGATCGCCGCGGCCATCGCGATCTTTCGCTTCAAGGTCGGCATGATACCCACCCTGGCGGCGTGCTGCGTTGTGGGAATCATTCTTTATCTCGTGGGGGCGACTTCATGAGCAGCCGAGCAATAGCGCTTCGCACGATTGCCATCGAAGTCAGGGCCCGGGGCCGGTCGGAGGATCGTTGATGATTTACCAACTCAAGCCTCTGTCTTGCGACCCGGCCAGGATCAAGGGCATGTCCGAACGGCTGATCGTCAGCCACTACGAGAATAATTACGGCGGGTCGGTCAAACGCCTCAATCTGATCGAGGAACAGCTCGCCGAGCTCGATTACGCGAGGGCCGCCGGCTTTCTCATCAACGGCCTCAAGCGCGAGCAGCTCATCGCGATGAACTCGATGATCCTGCACGAACTGTTTTTCGATGGTCTCGGCGAGCGACGCGAACCTGGTCCGAACCTGCAGGACGCGCTGGCGCGGGATTTCGGATCCTTCGAGCGTTGGCGATCCGAATTCGTGGCCATGGGCAAAGCACTCGGCGGCGGCTCCGGATGGGTGCTGCTGTCGTGGTCGCCACACGACCGCAAGCTCGTCAACCAATGGGCGTCGGACCATTGCCACACATTGGCAGGCGGTACGCCGATTCTCGCGCTCGATATGTACGAGCACTCTTATCACATCGATTTCGGCGCCAAGGCGGCGAGCTACGTCGACACATTCATGGACGTCATTCGCTGGAACAACGTCGAGCGATTATTGGTTCAAATGACGAACGGTCGAGGGTTGGGGAGCAATGCAAAACAGTGAACCCAATCGAGGAGGACTGATTATGCGTGCTGCTTACGTGCTTGCGACTTGCGCGGTTGTCACAATTGGCGCGGGTGACGCCCGCGCCCAGGAGATCGACTGGAAGAAGGTTGACGAAGCGATCGGAAGGAGCGCCGCCGTATCCGGCGACGTTCACCGCTACGGGTTTCCGCGGAACGACCTGACCGTGACGCTTGATGGCGTCACCATTCGGCCCGCCTTGGCGCTCGGCGGCTGGGTGGCATTCAAGCCAGCCCATGGCGGGGCGATGGCCATGGGAGACCTGGTGCTGCTCGAAACCGAAATCGATCCGGTCATGGCCAAGCTGATCGAGAACGGGATCGAGATCACCGCGGTCCACAACCACGTGCTGCGTGCCAATCCCGCGACGTACTACCTGCACATCGGCGGACATGGCGACCCAGTGAAGCTGGCGACGGCGATCCGCACTGGGCTTGCGGCAAGCAAGACCCCGCTGACGCCCCCGGCGCCCCCAGCCTCACAGCCAGCAATTGATCTCAATACCGCCCAGCTGGATCAGATCATCGGCGCCAAAGGACAGGCGAACGGCGGCGTTTACCAGTTCGGCGTGCCGCGCCGTGATCCGGTCAACGAGAGCGGGATGCAACTTGCCCCCGCCGGGCCCTTGGGCCTGGCCACTGGGATCAACTTCCAGCCCACCGGCGGCGGCAAGGCCGCCATCACCGGCGACTTCGTGCTGACCGCAGAGGAAGTCAATCCGGTGATCAAGGCGCTGCGCTCGAATGGCATCGAGGTGACGGCGGTCCACAGCCATATGCTCGACGAGCAGCCACGTCTGTTCTTCCTGCACTTCTGGGCGAACGACGACGCGATGAAGCTGGCGAAGGGGCTCCGCGCCGCGCTCGATAAGACGGCGAGCGCGAAGAGCTGAGCAACAAGCCATTAGGTATCGGTGCGTCAGGTCGCAACGGGATGACCTGACGCTCGATCCCGATGTCGAGATGCGGTCCCCACGATGCAGACGAACAAGCAAGTGACTGCGGCGATGATCGTGGCGCTCGGTGTCGTTGCCTTCGAACCAAACGCCGCAGCTCAGAAATTCCAAAAGCTCACGGGTGCGCAAATTCAAGCAAGATTCCCCGGAATGGAGCTGACGGACGAGGCGCACTGGGGCGAGGTGTTCGAGCGTAACGGCGCGCTTACGATCACATCCATGGGTCACAAGAGTGTCGGCAAATGGCGCATCCAGAAGGACCAGCTTTGTCTCGACACCGGAAGTGAACCCGGCGGAGGCTGCTACGAGGTGTGGCTGGCGGGAAGAAACGTGGAGCTGAGAAATCAGGCTTCGAGTACACCATTGGAGGCCGTGCTTCAAAAGCCTGTTCAAGGCAGGTAACCGGCCGAGATTGCTTCGATACGTGCAAGAAAGGTTTCAATGAGGAGACGGTTGCCCGCCACGGGGTTTGCACTTCTTGCGGTAGCAACGCTGGGATCAAGCGCCACTGCCGAAGAAAAATTCCAAAAACTGAGTGGAGGACAAATCCGCGCCAAGCTCGCCGGCATGGAACTGACGGATAACATGCACTGGCGCGACCTCTATCAGCGAAATGGAACGGTGATGAGCACTTCGATGGGCCGCAAGCGAGCCGGCAAATGGCAAATCGAGCAGAACCAGCTCTGCATCGAGTTCGAGAAAGAGCCCGTACCGAACTGCTACGACGTGTGGCTCTCCGGCAAACAGTTCGAGCTGCGGCGCGAAGGTCTACTGCCATTGCAGGGCACGCTCGAGCCGCCGAGCGGACGCAACTAGTCCGAGCTGAACGTTTCCTCAATGAGGAGAACAGAAGATGGTTAGAGATCTAACGACCGGCACGGTGATCCTAGCTCTCTTCGTGTGTCCTGCGTTAGCGCAGGACCTGGGCGCCGGAGAAGCGGCGTTCCAAAAATGTCAGGCATGCCACGATGTCGGCGAGGCGGCGAAGAACAAGCTGGGTCCGGAACTCAATGGGATTGACGGTAGGAAAGCGGGCACGGCCGAAGGCTACGCTTATAGCGACAGCAACAAGAACTCCGGCATTGTCTGGAATGAGGCGAGTTTCAAGGAATACCTGGAAGATCCGCAAGCCAAGATGCCCGGGACAAAGATGATCTTCTCCGACAAGAACGAGAAAGAGGCCGCGGATTTGTGGGCCTACCTCAAGCAGTTTGGACCTGACGGTAAAAAGAAAAGTCAATGAGTGGCTCGCAAATCCATGCGCGTCAGGCCTGCGCGAAAAACTATGCTGGGAAGCTTGCAAGACTGAATACGACATATGCATGAAGTCGTGCCAACGAAAATAGCTAAACCGGTCCGTCGATATTCGGCGACGGCAATGCTGGCGCTTGCGATCGCGAGCTTGCCGGCAACAGCGCTCGCGCAGAACCCGCGCTCGCAAGCACCGCCCTACTGTTTCGACCTGAGCCGAATCGTCGATCTGGCGGTGACGAAGGAGAGGTTTGCCTCCATCACCGGCCGGCCGCGGCAGGGCGATTTTCGCGATACGAGCCTAATGCTGCCCAATTGGAAGGACTGCTCGCTCTACGGCGCTGCCACCTATACGTGCGACTCGGCGGAGATGGAGAGCGCGGCAGAGGCCGAGAAGGCGCGCGCCGCCACCCTTGAGCACGTCAAATCCTGTCTGGGGGCGGGCTGGGCGGAAGCCGCCGAGCGCGCCTCTCCGAGCTACGTCGTTTTGCACAACATGGCGCAGCCGGTCGCGATCACGCTGAGCACGGATCAAACCGACAGCAAGAAATATGTTGTTCGCCTCACCGTCTTTGTGCGCAGAAATTAGTGCAGCAATGACAGCATCGATCGCCCCCGGTCCCGTGCTGATGCAGGTCACAGGCCTATCCAAGCGCTATGGCGATCAGCGGGCGCTCACCGACATTTCCCTTACCGTGAACGCCGGTGAGGTGCTCGGCCTCATTGGGCCGAACGGCGCCGGCAAGACCACGCTAATGCAGGCCATCGCCGGCACGCTCGCGGCCGATGCCGGTCAGATTCTCTGGCGCGGGACGCCCCTTCCCTTGTCGCGGCGGCGCGAATTCCTTTTCTACCTGCCTGACGGCGTTCGTCCTTGGGAGGACCAGTACGTCGCGCGGGTAACCGAATTGTTCGCGGCAATCTACGGCCGCTCGCAGGCCTTCCTTGCACAAACGATTCACGCGCTTGGCCTCGCTCCTGTTCTGCGCCAGCGCGTCGTCGAATTATCAAAAGGCTACGCCCGCCGGCTGCTCTTAGCGCTGGCGCTGCTGACGCCGCAGCCGCTGCTGATGATGGACGAGCCGTTCGACGGCTTCGACCTGCGCCAAACCCGCGACATCATGAATGTGCTGCGCGAGGTCGCGGGCGCCGGGCGAGCGCTCGTTCTCGCCATTCATCAGTTGCGCGATGCCGCCCGCGTCTGCGACCGCTTCGTGCTGCTCGCCGAAGGCCGCGTCCGCGGCGTGGGCACGCTGGCGGAGTTACAGGCGCAGACTGGGAAAGCCGCAGCCGATTTGGAGGACGTCTTCCTTGCGCTCACCTGAGACAGCCGTTGCGCATCGTGCGCCGATGCGGCCGCTGCTCGGCAAGGAGCTGTGGGAGGTCGCGAGCGGCCGCGCGCTTTGGACCATGCTGCTGATCCTATGCCCCCTCTTGGGCTACAGCTTTTTTCAAGCGGTATCTCTCTACGACGAAGCGAGCAAGGCTGCGGCGGAGTCGCCGGTGCTGGGGAGCGGGCTCTCACCGCTCGACGGGGTGCTGGTGCCGACGTTCGGCGGCCTTTACCTCGCCGCAACGCTCCTGTTCCCCTTCGTGGCGATTCGAACTCTCGGGCACGAAAAAGAATCGGGCGCGCTCGCGCTGCTGGTGCAACTGCCTTATCGCGTGCCGGCGCTCATCGTCGCCAAGATGACGGCGATCTTCGGTGCCTGGGTTGCTGCCGTCCTCTGCGCCGCCTCATCGCTTGTAGTCTGGTTGGCAATCGCTGGGCATCTCTACCTTCCCGAAACGCTCGATCTCGTCGGTGGTCATCTACTCTATGGCCTCTTGGTCGGCGCTATCGCGCTGTTCTCGGCGAGCATTTCCGACAGCGCGGCCACGGCGGCAATCATCACCCTTGCCTTCACCCTCGGCTCCTGGGTGCTCGACTTTGCGCTCGCCGGCCAGCCGGGCGTGCTCGGGTGGATATCGCAGCTGTCGCTGACGCAGACGCTGCGTCCGTTCGAGCAGGGGCTCCTGTCGGCAGGTCTTTTGTTGGGCATGCTCGCGGCGATCTGTGGCTTTGCCGCACTTGCAGCGGTGTGGCTGCACCCTGGCGTGCGGGTCAGCACCAAGATGCTTCGATCGGCAGCCTGCGTAGCCGTCGCCGCCGGGCTCATCGGTTTGTCGACGCAGCTCGGGCCTTCGGTCGATGTGACCGAGGACCGCCGCAATTCCTTTCCCGCCGCCGATCAGAAGGCGCTCGCGGAATTGCGCGAGCCCTTGATGATCGCGGTTCACTTTGTTCCGGAGGATCCGCGCTATGTCGATCTGCGGCGCAACGTGCTGGCCAAGCTCGAGCGGGTTATGCCGCACGTCATGGTTCGCCTCGTCACGAGCGGTCAAAGCATGGTTGGCAGTGCGAGCGACGACGCTTACGGCGAGGTCGAGTATTCGTACGCCCGTCGTTCGGACAAGAGCCGCTCGACCAGTCACCGCGAAATCCTGCCGCTGATTTACGCTCTCGCGGGACGGCCGATTCCGCAGCCGATCGCCGGCGAGGACTATCCGGGCTACCCGCTCGTCGCCAACGGATCGCCCGCGCTCGCCTGGTTCCTCGGCGGCCTGCCGCTGCTAATCGTCTTGGCATGGTGGCGCAGCCGCTGTCCCCCACACGTCGCTCTACATCTCACCAAGAACGGAGGCCATTCATGACAACGAGCACTCGCATTACGACAATCGCCGTCGCGGCACTCGGCCTCGCGGCGCTATTGGCGTACGCCGACGCCGCGCAATCGGTAAAACTCGACTTTTCCGACGAGACCGTCGGCGCCGAGCCGAAATCATTCGTGAGCGTCGTCGGCGTCTGGCGCATCGAGAGCGATGGCGGCAACAAGGTGTTGGTCGTCGATGGACGGCAGTGGAAAGAAGGCCAAACCGCCACTGGCATCGCCGACAAGGCGCGCACGCTCTATGGCGACCGCTACGCCGAATTCCTCGACCGGGTTCAGGCCTACGCCTATTTCCCCTATGTGGTCGCCAAGGACGTCACCGATTTCCGCGATGGTGACATCTCGGTGCGCTTTGAAGGCATTTCCGGCCGCATCGACCAGGGCGCTGGAATCTTGTTCAACCTCAAGCCCAACGGCGATTACCTCACCGTCCGCGCAAATCCCCTCGAAAACAATCTCGTGCTGTGGAAATTCGAGAAGGGCAAGCGATCCTCGGTGAAATGGATCCGCAATACGCCGACGCCTACTCGCCAATGGCATGATCTCAAGGTCCATATCGCTGGGCCAAAGGTCACGGCTTACCTCGACGGCAAGCTTTACCTCGAGCATGTCCTGCCCGAGCCGGTCTCCGGCCGCATCGGGCTCTGGTCCAAGGCCGACAGTCACATGTATTTCGACGACTTCACCGTGACGCCGGCCGATTGAGCGATGCTGCAGTTGCCGCAGTTGAACCGCGGCGTGCTCGAAAGGGTGGGACTGGCGGGTCGAGCCGACGTTCTCAATCTCTACGCGGCACGCGCCGCGCGTGGATTCGGCGACGGCTTCGCCGCCATCATCCTGCCGGCCTATCTGCTGGAGATCGGGTTCAATCCGTTTCAGATCGGGGTCGTCGCGACCGCTGCGCTATTAGGCTCGGCTGTGACGACGTTGGCTGTCGGATTGCTGGCGCCGCGCTACCACTTGCGCACGCTGCTCATCGCTTGCGCGGGTTTGATGGTCGTGACGGGACTTGCATTCCCGAGCCTGCAATATCTCGTCTTCATCGCGGTGGTCGCCTTTATCGGCACGATCAATCCGACCACCGGCGACATCGGGGTCCATGTGCCGCTCGAGCAAGCCGCGCTCGCGCATCGCGCAAGCGACGCGGAGCGGACGCACATTTTCGCCCGCTATAGCCTGATCGGCGCGCTGTCGATCGCGGCCGGCGCACTCGCGGCGGGCGCGCCCGACCTGTTTGTTTCGTTCGGGATGGGCAGGACCCGCGCGCTGCAGACGATGTTCTATCTCTACGCAGCGCTTGGCTTGATCGGAGCCCTATTCTACTCGCGCCTGCCCCGCGCCGAGGCGACCGAGGAAACCCCTCGAGCGACCGCTTTGGGCCCCTCCCGCCGCAGGGTCTACCAGCTCGCCGCGCTGTTCAGCCTCGATGCGTTTGCCGGCGGCTTCACCGTTCAATCCCTCATGGCGCTGTGGCTGTTCGAGCGTTTCGATCTCTCGCTTGCCGCGGCGAGCGCGTTCTTCTTCTGGTCGAACGTGCTCACCGCCTTCTCCTATCCGGTGGCGGCGCGGCTCGGCAAGCGGTTCGGTCTCGTCAATACGATGGTCTTCACGCATATCCCCTCGAGTATCTGCCTCATTGTTGCGGCGTTCTCGCCCAGCCTTACGGTCGCGATGGCGTTGCTGCTCGTACGCTCCGCCCTTTCGCAGATGGACGTGCCGACGCGCACATCCTACGTGATGGCCGTGGTGACTCCGGCCGAGCGCACTGCGGCGGCGAGCGTCACCGCGGTTCCACGCAGCTTGGCATCAGCGATCAGTCCGGCGATGTCCGGCGCGCTATTGTCGACGTCCTTTCTCGGATTGCCGCTCATCCTCTGCGGCGTACTGAAGATTGTCTACGACCTTTCGCTCCTCTTTTCATTCCGACACATAAAGCCACCGGAAGAAAAAGAGGCGTCTTAATGAGGCTCCTTGGCGCAAGTCCGTACCGGCGCGAAAAGCGCCGCCGATGATTGATCCCCGCGCATGTCAAGAGGTGTCGTCCTCGTCTACTTTTCGCGCTTGGGTGGCCGCCTGCGCCGCGATCAAAAAGTCATGCTTGATGTAGACGCGCGGGCCATCGCCAAGCTGAAGGGCTATGACTTCGGCGGGCACCACGAAACTGCGCGCGATTATTCCGTCCCGGTCTTTTTTGTCCCTGACGACACTCTGCTCCAGGACGAGGCGTTATCTCTCGGCATTCGTTGCGTGCAGGATCTGTATGGCGGGGTTGTCCCCTATCCTTTCGTGAAGACAAAGGCCATCACGCACCAACTCGTCGACAGTAATGTGCAGCAGCCACACGGTTGGTCGAGCAGCTTCGCCGAAAAAATTCGCGAGGGGGCCTTGCCGGGTTATACCGCATTCAGCGCTCACGACGCGAGAATTGCGGCGACACGCATGCTGAACCGCGGTCCGGTGCGCCTAAAACAGCCACTTTGCGCTTCGGGAGAAGGCCAAGCGCTTATTACGACAGAGCACGAGTTTAATTCCTTTCTCGAGCGGCTCGATGCCGAGGAGATAGCCACTTACGGTTTGGTGCTCGAAGAAAACTTGCGCGAGGTCAGGACGCTAAGCGTCGGCCACACTGCACTCGGTAGTCTCTCGATCAGCTACCACGGGACGCAAAGGAGGGTGCAGGATAACGCCGGGCGGGCGACTTACGGCGGCTCCGACCTTGTCTTCGTGCGCGGGGCCTGGGACGCGCTCGAGGCGCTAGCGATGACCCCCGAGGTCCGTGCCGGAGTGGCTCAAGCGAAATTGTATGACAAATGGATGAGCGAGTATCCAGGATTCATGGCCTCGCGGCGCAATTACGACGTCGCGCAAGGGATCGATGCGGACGGTCAGCGGCGATCCGGGGTGCTCGAGTCCTCATGGCGCGCTGGCGGCGCCAGCAGCGCAGAGCTCGCAGCGCTTGCAGCGTTTGCGCGGGATCCCGCGCTAGCGATCGTCGAGGCATCCACGGTGGAGGAATTCGGTAGCAACCGCAACCCTCCCGCCAACGCGCTCATTCACTTTGCCGGCGAGGATCCACAACTGGGTCCGTTGCTCCGATATACCGTTGTCAGGGGAAAAACAGTACGGGGTGAATCCCTATGATCCTTCCTCGACCCGCAATGGGTGAACTTGCACGGTGCTTCCATCAAGTCGTATCGACGAATATCGCGGCACGATGCGATTGCGGCAGGAACGAATAGATTTTCCTCCTGTTTCGGTCGAGAGCCAGTGTATGTGCGCCCGCTTCGGTTGGCACGACCTCCTCGCGGCGCATCGTGCCAATATCGATGACATCGATGACCCCAGGATCGCCGATGGCCACGTAAAGGTGGCCGGATTGCGGATGCAAGAAAATCACGTCCGGGGCGCCGCTTAGCGGAACGTCCGCGAGCACGCGACCGGATCCTGCTTCGATCGCCAACAATGCGCCGGCATCACAGGCGCACAATAACCGACCTTTGGCGGGATCGAGATCTAGTCCGTGCGGTCCTGCCGCTGGGATCTCGTACTGCGTCGATATTTTGCTCGGGTCACGAGCATCAATAGCGACGATGCGCGCTGGAGATGCGATATTGACGAAGAACATCTCGCGCGCCGCGTCATTAATCGCCCAACGTGTGCGACCCGGGACTTTGATTTCGGCGATGCGCTCACGCCGCCCGACATGCACGACCGATACTGAATACGAATCCGGAATCGAGGGGTCGCCGACATTCGCGGCAATCAGGATGTCACGACCAGAGTCGAACGCCAATCCGTTCGGCTTAACACCTACGGCGATCTTGAAAGCGTTCCGCTCGTCGCCAGGCGCGAATGCGGAGACGGTATTCTCGCCACGATTGCTCGTGAAGACGAGACCGCGCTCTTCAGATACGAGCGCACCCGCCACTCCGATGAGGCCAGGTATCGATTCAAGGTACCGGTCTTTCGCGCAGTCGATCACGTCGATGGAATCATTGCTGGTATGTGCGACGTAGAGCCGGCCGGTGGGTTGATGAATATCGGCGTGATCGAACCCGCCCTTGGATCGATGCGCCGGAAGTTCGATGTGGCCCAGTAAACGAAGTGCCATGCTGCCAACCCCTGTGCGGTTGAATGGAATCAGGCGTTCGGAGGCTCCGCGTGGCGGCTGGTGCTTAATATTTCGGCCGATGTGATATCGCCCATTCTCTGGCGTGCTCGATCGGCGCACGCGGCGGCAGCGTGGCACGCAGCTTCTTGATCGTGGGCAGGGCTTCCATCCTCTCCCGCCAGCGGCAGAAAGCGGGGTACTTGGGATACATGGCCTTGGCCTCCGGCGCGAGGCTGAATGAATAGGTGCTGGGCAGGAGATAGAAGTCCGCCAGCGAAAGCTCCGAACCGAGAAGGTACTCCTTCCCGTGCGCGAGCGCGCGTTCCGCAACTGTCAGCCCGACCTCGATTTTCGGCAGGGCATGCGCCACAACCTTCTCGTCGGATGCAATTCCAAGCTCGGGAAAGACGTTCCGCTCGTGCGAGACGTGGTAGATCATGTAGGGGTAGTAATACGAGTTTACGGCGCTGATCCATTGGTTCATGCGCGCTCGATCGCGGATGTCCTTTGGCTGTAGGCTCGGTTTCGGAAAGGTCTCCTCCAGATAGCTGACGATGGCGCTTGTCTCGTAAACCGTGAAATCGCCATGCTTAAGGATTGGCACGCGGTTGAAAGGATGCAGCGCGAGATGGCTTGGCTTGCCCATCTCGGGCTCCAGATCATGGAACCTGTAGGGCACCTCCTTATGCGTGAGGACAAGCCGCACAATGTTAACGAAAGTGCTGCGGGGAAAGCCGTACACAATTACATCCGACATGCTGCGCTCCTTTAGATAAATTTTGTCACCCAACCGGCACCGAGAAGTCGACCGATACTCAAGATCACGCGGCCGACTTCTCCGTTGCGCGGGTCAAGCAAAGCTCCTTGCTAAGTCTGGCGAGGGCCGCTTGCACCTTGTGAAGATGCGCATGCTCGCCTCCACCCATCCCTTCGTCTTCGGCGCGAAGAAGAGCTCGTTCATCGGCTTCCCAGGCCTGTAGAATGGCGAGTTTCGCCGCCGGGTCGATTTCGTCCGTTTCGACAACATCCATGGGCGTTTTGAATGTACGCGCAGGGTTTAGTTTCGCCCTGTCCAGGTAATTTTGTTCGCGCATGTGAGTTCGCATTTTTGCTCTCCTTAAACCGTCGGGCAGAAAGCCCGATCGTGGCTTTTGGACCGCCATAGCGACGGCCCCGCTTAATACCTAGGCCTGCCGCTGCTCGCGCCTCGATCAACACTGATCCTCGACACTGCGTAGACCAGTATCGCCGCGTACACGCAGAAGCCCGCGGCGACCGCGGTAAACAATCCAACGACGCCGAGATCGAGCCAGTAGATCGCGGCCAGCCCGCCGGCCGCGCTGGCAACCATGCGCACTGCGTTGGCGTTCATGGCGGCGACGGCGCGGCCGACGCCTAGGGTGACGTAGAAAAGTCCGAGGCCAAGCCCGAACAACAGATAGGCCGGACCGACGATGCGCAGGTAGACGGTGCCGAGGCGCGCGACCTCGGCATCGTCGCTGAACAGGCCGATCCACAGGCCGGGCTGGAACGCGACGATCAGGCCGATCGTTCCGCACAAGACGGCGACTGTCGCCGCGCCCGTCCACGCGATCTCGCGGGCGCGGCGATACTGCTGCGCGCCCCAGTTCGTTCCCACCATCGCGACGATTGCGGTGCCGAAGCCGAACGCAATCGGCTGCAGGATATATTCGAGACGCGCGCCCATGGCGTAGCCGAGAGCGGTGTCGCGCCCCAGTTGTCCGGCGATTCCCGTCAGCACGACGACCGACAGATTGGTGATGGCAATATTGATCAAGCCGGGCACGCCGACCTTGAGGATGTCGGCGAACAGCTCCCAGCGCGGCGTCACCCCGCGGAAGTTCAGCCGGACGATCGCGCGGGAGCGCAGGTACCAGATCATGATGGCGCTGCCGCCGGCGAACGGAATCACCAGGCCCCAGCCTGCACCGGCCGCACCGAGCGCCGGCAATGGCCCGAAGCCGAAGATCAGCACGGGCGAAATGGCGATGTGCACCATGACGCAGCCGATCAACACGGCCGCAGGGAAGCTCATGTTGCCGGTGCCGCGCACCGTATTGCCGAGCAGATTGCTCAAGCAGATGACGACGGCGCCGCCCAGCGCCACGTCCGCGTAGGCGAGCGCGTCGGCGAGCATTTCGTCGCGTCCGCCCATCCACCGGAACATGAAGGGCGCGCCGATGAGCAGCACGGTGGAGAAGATGGCGGCGATGGCGAGCGCCAGGAGAAACGCGTGGAAGACAAGGGCGTCGGCGCGGTCGCGGCGCGCTGCGCCGAGCGCGCGCGCCACCGCCGACGAGACGCCGGCGCCCATGCCGCTGTTGGTCGTCTGCAGGACCATCATCACCCAGGGAAACGCCAGCGAAGCGCCGGCGAGCGCGTTCGTTCCGAGGCGACCGAGAAAAAATCCGTCGAAGGTGATCACGCCTGCGAACGCGAGCAGGTTGAGGACGTTCGGCGCTGCCAGGCGCAGCAGTGTCGGCAAGATCGGGCCCTCGAGCAGAAGCTTGGTGCGCGCTGCGGCGGAGGGCGTGACGGCCTTAGCGGGTCCGAACAATGGCGGAGAGATCGAGACGCTTCCGATGTTCATAGGTAACTCCTGCTCCCTCGGCCCCCGGGGCTCGGCCCCGGTGTTGTTGTATGCAGGATGTATCATCTTAGATCAATATTTGCAACATGTGTATCAACATAAATTAGATAAGTTAAATCAGTCGCTTAGTCACTGGCCCCTTCGGCTTTCAGTGCCGAACGGCTCAATTTCGGTCAAATTGATGGTCAGTCAGACGGCGCTCGCGAGGCGCCCGCCTGTTCTGGCAACAAAGCGGCGATTTCCGTCCAGCTGCGCTTGGCGTCACTCGAAGATCGCCCGAACGGTGCGTCGTACAATGCCTGGCTTGTCGCGAGCAGCTCGCGGGAGTGCGCTTGCGAGCTATTTCCTGCGGTGCATGGGACCGCTCGTTTGCGCTTAGCGATGGATCGCGTCTTGATCTCCAACGGTCGCTTTCAGGCCAAGCGATCGTGTTCGCTGATGACAGAAGGAGCACTCTAGGTCGGTGCTGAAAAGACACAATGCAACACAATAGTGCGTCAAAACCGACTGAAGCGTGGGTCTTATTTAGCTGGTCGAATAGGCTGCTAAGGCTGAGATGGGGGATGGTCCGGTGTTGCCAACGCGGCTGCTGATCGTATTGGCGATGCTCGGAGGCATTCATTCCGCACACGCGCATGGAATTGCGGGCAATCGATTCTTTCCCGGCACGCTATCGTTTGATGATCCGGCAGTAGCCGACGAAGCGATTGTGCCAAATTTTGCAAGCTTCAAACGGTCCGGCGACGCCGGCAATATTGTCGATAATAGGTTTGATTGGGCGTTTTTTCGTCTTCTCACTCCGACCCTCGGAGTTGGCGTTGACAGTGCGTGGGTTCACCGGAACTGGGGCAATGCTTTGCGCTCGGGATCCGATGTGACCAGCCTGGGTCTCAAAGGGGAGGTCTATCGTAACAATCTCCATGAGACCTTGGTGTCAGCGCGATTAGGATGGGGCATCGGGCATTCAGGAGCCCAGGGAATCAGCGCCAATGCGCCCGACTTGCTCCAGCCTGGGATTTTTTTCGGCAAAGGTTTCGGTGATCTTCCGGACGGGCTGGCATGGCTGCGGCCGTTCGGCATTACCGGCGCGGTCACGCTCGACCACCCGATGACGGGGAATTCGATAAACTTCGGAATTAATCCTCAGACCGGCCAGCTCGCCCCAATGCTCACGCGCAATGTGGACACGCTACACTGGGGTTTCGCGCTTGAGTTCAGCACACTCTATCTGACCAGCCGCTTCACGCCTGGCAAACTTCCGAAGGATGAGCCGTTGAACCAGCTTGTGCCACTCGTCGAGTTTTCATTCCATTCGCCGCGAGGCGAGAAGACTGTAGCGACGATGAACCCCGGCTTATCGTACGTGGCGGTAAGCTGGCAACTAGCGGCAGAAGCAATTGTGCCGCTCAACAGCGAAGCCGGACGTTCTATCGGGGGCAGGATGCAACTGCTTTTATTTCTTGATGAGCTAATACCGTCGCTGTTTGGAAAGCCGCTCTTGAGCGACAGATAGGCTAAGTCGCTGCTCGCATTATCGGAGCAATGTCATATAATCTTAGTACCGGTCCAATGGACGGGGGATCTCTCGGAGGTATGCAAGCTCGAATTTCACGTACGAGGCCGCTAACGCTCGCCCTGGTCTGCGCGCCTCGTATGATGAGATGGCGGGCTAACACAGGGAGACAATCATCATGAGAACCTTTGCCGCTCTGCTGGTGCTGCTTGGCTACTGCTTCGTGAGCAATATGGCGGCGGCAGCACAATCACAAGATTGCAAACCATGTCGCGATGATTATACAGCTTGCGTTAAAGCTCACACGCAGGGTGCCTGCAAGACCAATTACGACATCTGCATGAACCATTGTAGGAAAAAGTAGCGAAGAAAAACCATCAGTCGAGAACGCCCTCACAACTCTGCGCTAGGTCGCAGTGATCGTTCGTGAAAAATCAAAACAAGAGCGAATTGGTCTAAGCGCAAGATCAGGCTGCATCGAGAACGTATAATCTTGCCCTGCCCTACCCCGTTGCCGCAGGTCGGAGCTGCCAACCCTAATGCCGATGACCGTGATGCATATCGGGGCTGTGTGGGTGAGCATGTTTCACGCGAGCGTGCTCATGCCAATGGGTATGTGGTTCGCCCACTGGGTCATCCGGCCCGTGCTCATGTTGATGATGCTCGTCATGAATATGCGCATGCGCATGCGAGATTGGTTCGTGGAGGTGTTCGTGCTCATGCCGCTCCGTCACGTGCAGCCACACGCCTAATGCCATGAGGGCGCCAGCGGCAAACAGGCCCCACGTGACATTCTCACCAAGCGCAAGCACGGAGAGGACCGCCCCTAAAAACGGCGCGGTCGAGAAGTAGGCACCCGTTCGCGCCGCACCCAGATCTCGCAGAGCGAGCACATAAAGGACGAGACTCAAACCATATGCAAAGAACCCGGTGACGAGCGCGAGGGGTAAAGCGGGGGACACCGGGATAGACCCTCCGGCCCAGAGGCCAATCCCGAGATTTACTGGTCCCGCGACAAGCCCCTTCCACTGCGTGATCTGCAACGGATCGGCGAGCGAAGCCTTGCGGGTCAAATTATTGTCGAGACCCCAAGCAACGCACGCCAACAGAATTGCGAGCGGTCCTAAAATATTTTGCGGGCTCGGCGTTTCTGACCAGGAGAGAATGAGTGCTCCGGCAACAAGACAGGCCATTCCCAGCGCTACGCGGCGATCAACATTCTCGCCGAACACGATCCAAGCCAGCAGCGCAGTTGCGGCGCCTTCCAGCGCCAGGAGAAGAGAAGCGGTGGCAGCATCCGTTCGGGCTAACCCGAACATCAACAGCAGCGGCCCGACGACCCCACCCGCTGCAATTGCGGCTGCAAGCCAAGGCACATCTCTGCCCTGAACGGCCGCCTGCCGTGCTTGTGGGCCAAAAACACGCGGCCTCAAGCGGCGCAACAGCCCTACGCCGACACCAGCCCCGCTGTAGAGGAGCCCGGCAAGGATTGCCGGATCAATTATGCTCAACAGAACCTTGGCAGCCGGCGTGGACAAGCCAAACAATGCTGCGGAAACAAGAGCGTACACAAGTGCACGGCGGTACATAGAGCGATGCTATCGTAGAGGGGGCGGAACGTAACGACAATAATGCGCGGCGATAACTGCTGTCACTTACAGACGTGTCATTAAAAACAAGCCCAGGAAACCGGTCAGCAGAACGGCAGCTAGGACGAATACGTTGAGGGTCAGGTCTTCGAGTCCCATCGGAGTACACAAGCAAGATGCCTGCCCTCGACACCGCACTGATCGTTCTTGTTGCGATCGCTTTGTTTGCGGCCTTCGTAAACGGTGCCATTGGCTATGGATTTTCGTCTCTCACCGTGCCGCTCGCACTCATTTTTTATACCAATCGCGTCCTGAATCCGGCCGTCGTTGTGGTCGAAGTCTTCCTTAACTTGTACGTCCTGTTCATCAATCGGGACGGCGTTCCGGCTGTAATGAGAAGGGTATTTCCCATTCTCATCGGACTGCTGCCCGGCATCGCAATCGGAGCCTTTGTTGTTGCTTCGGTTCATCCTGGCTGGGTCAAACTCGGCACCTACACGGTTATTCTGCCCCTCATCCTCATTCAGGCCGCTGGTTGGCGCAGGCCCATTCGATCGACCTGGATGATAGGCCTGCCTTTTGGAACAGGGCTGGGCGTCCTTTATTCGGTAACGACCATCTCGGGACCCCCATTGGCGATTTTATTCAATAATCAAGGTCTTGTGAAAAACGAGTTTCGGGCCGGCCTGGCATTGGTTCGTGTCGCGGAGTCCAGCGCAACGGCCATCGTCTATTACCACATTGGGCTGTTTGTGGCCGAAAGCGAGAACATTCTATTGGTGTTTGTTCCCTGCGTTTTCGTTGGAATACCCCTCGGCGCCTATGTCATCCGACGGCTGGATGCCGAGACCTTTCGACGGATCTGCATGAGCTTTGATGCATGGGTCGTCGGTTTCGGTCTCTCCCGCGTGTTGATCGAGTTAAGTTTGGTGGAGAGCCCGTGGGCCTACAGCGTGATGGCAGCCATAATCTTGATCGACGTCTATTTGCTGTACATCTTTTTCACAGTGCACAAAGCGGCATCGACGCAATCGCCAATGCTCAGCGCTCCACTCACACCCGGCGACCGGAGTGGGTCGGGATGATCACGCGGTCTTCGGATATGGCCAGACGGCGATTTTCTCCCGTTATCCCTCCTCATCTTCCAGCAGCTCCGGGAGATCGGTGAGTGCACCGTCAAAAAACGTAACGTTGTGAAAGGCGTCGTGCACGATTGCCTCCGCCACGGCGTGTGCCTCGGACCCATTGCTGCCGACGACGAAGATGCGAGTGTTGTGGTCCGTCATAGGCAAACGCCCGTCGTCCTTTGCTTTAGAGGCTTCTGGCAAAGGTATGGACACGGCGTTTCGAAGGCGCGGCTTAAGGCCCGCCACTGCTCTGGCGTCTATCAATACCGAAGTCGCATCCTGCGCGAGTAGTCGCAGTAATGCTGGCTTTTCGACTTGCATGACACCGCCCAGCGCACGCCAGCCGGGGGTGCCCAGTTGGTACCTGCGCACATTTTCATATCCTAGTTTAGTCAGATCGTCGGCAAGCCGCTCGCTACGGCCACAGAAGAGACCGTTGCAATACAGGATCAGCGGCTGAATTTTATCCGGAATGTCTTTCGCGACCTCGGCCGCGTCACCGACATATAGCGCAGGGGTCGTGCCCGGCTTTGCCGGAACTGCGCGGGCGCCGGGAATGTGACTGACCGCGTATTCGTCGTAAGGTCTCGCGTCGAGGACGATCGCACTGGAATCCGTCAACGCCGCCTTGAGCTGTGCGGTGCTGATCTCGGATTTGCCTGCGGTATTGCTGAGAACTCCATCGAAGACGCTCGGCGCATCATGCCCTTCCACTGAAGGCTGCGAGTGCGCCTTCGTCGAAGCCGCGACTGCACCGATTAACATCATTCCAACGATCAGCGCGATTCCAGCACGTCGAGCGAGCATCATTGTCCAACTCCCGCTTCTCTCGGTTGTACACTGGCCGCGAGATCCCTTTGGGGACCGTTCCCGACGCGGCTAGCATTCCGTGTGATGATGCGGACGTTGAAGCAGCACGTTTAAGGGAGTTTTATCGGGTCCGCGACGCGGACCCTGCATCGGACGCGTCGGCCATCAGCCGAACAGCTGCGCGATCGCGGGCACTACGAGCGCAATTCCCGACACGAACAACAAGACGAGCACGACTTTTCGAAATCTGGCTTCATCGAGGTGGCCGTAAAGTTTAAGCCCCAACCACGTCCCGGCCAGCAAAACCGGAAGACCGAGGACAAAGAACCAGAGCGTGTCGCTCGGTATCGCTCCGCCTATACCTAGCCACAGACCGCTCATGGCGAATATGGCGACGCCAATCGGCTGGAAGACGGCGCGCTGCTCGTCCTTGGGCCAACCGCGAATGCCGCACCAAATGGTCGTGAGGATGCCGGCAAGACCGGTCAGGCCGCCAAGAATCCCGTTTAGAAAGGCCACGCCTGCATCCGCCGCTGCCCCGCCGCGCTTGACGGGCTTCATCGCCGGCCGGGCCAAGCTATAGGCGCTGTAGAGCACGAGCAGCACGCCGACCGTGACGCGGATGTAGTCAGGCCGGGCCCATTCGAGAACCGCGACGCCCAGAGGGACGCCAAGCGCCCCGCCGAGCAGGAACGGCCAGAGCCGCTTCCATCGCAGCGCGTGCCGCAACTTCCAGACCGAGACGCCCTGCACCACGAGACCGAAGGCAATGATCAATGTCGCGGTCTGCATCGGCGTTAGGATGTGCAGCCAAATGGCGGCGGCGACCAAGCCAAACGCAAACCCCGCCATCCCCGTCACAAGTGCCGCGGCAAATGTCGCCGTCAGATAAAGGGCGAGATTGACGATCGTCACGTCCATCGGCCATTCACCGCGCAAGTCTCGTCAGTTGCTGTCGGCACGGACAGCCGTCACATCCGCCGCTCATCAGCAAGCGAGAACATTTCAGCGGTCGAAAGCCAGTTATGCTGAGGACACTTATTTAAGGCAGTTTTAAAGCATGCGGCCGCAAGGCAGGTGATCCTCACTCGGTCGAGCCAACGGTCACGAGCCCTCCACGTTCTACGATGGCTGCGATACGAACCGCATCACTGATCTGTGATGCACACGAGCCGACGTTTAATCTTGCCTTAAATGCCGCGCGTTCTGCTCCGCTCGTCGATACATCAACGAAGGAGAGAGCAATGAATCGACTCATCGCATATGTCATCGGCGCTGCGCTACTCGTCGCAGCCGCGGGCTTTATGATCGCCAATGCGCAGCAATCCTCCGCACCGGCTTTCATCGCGGGCGATCGCTCTGTCACCACAGAGCAGGTGCGGGAGAAATTGCAATCGGACGGATGGTCCAACGTCGTCCTCTCCCGCAACGGCAGGTATATCGAAGTGACGGGCTCCCTGAATGGACAGGCCGGCAAAATGGCAGTCGACTCGGAGACAGGTCGCCTCCGCCCGACGGCCAATGATGACGACGACGACGATTGAGGTCAGGACGATGCGGCGGGCTTCGCCGGCACACGGTGCTCATGCATTGCGTCCGGCGAACCCTTGCCGGCCATCTTCGGGTCCACGGCTTGGGAAGCTGGGAACGAGAGAGTGAAGACGGCGCCCCCGCCCGGATTATCTGCGACGTTGACGCTGCCCCTGTGAGCGCGCATGATTTCACTGACGATGGCGAGACCTAGCCCCGCACCCTCGTTCGTTTCACCCCGGCCACGCCAGAATCGTTTGAAAATGTTGTCGCGATCTTTTGCGGGCACGCCGCTGCCCCGATCCGCCACCTCGACCCGGCGGGCGCGATCGACGGTCACGGTCACTTCCGTTCCAGGCGGCGTATGAGCGATTGCGTTCTCGATGAGATTTCTCAGCGCGTCTTCGATCGCGTGGGTGTTTCCCTTCACCTCGACTGCTTGATCCGCACCGGCAAACGCAATGATCCTCTGCTGGGCGATCGCCCGGGGCGCCATCATGGCTACAACCGACGATGCGACGTTGTTGAGATCCATGGCGTCGAAATCGAGCGCGATCGCGTCCAGTCGGGCGACGCGCAGGAGCTGCTCGACAACCCTGTTCATGCGCGCGACGTCGACCCTCAATTTCTCGAGCTCACCGTTTCCTTCCATGGTTTCGAGGGCCGACGTGATGATCGCAAGGGGGGTACGCAGCTCGTGGGCGGCGTTGGCCGTAAACTCGCGCTGCACGGCAAAGCCTTTCTCCAGGCGATCGAGTGCTTGGTTGACCGAGGCCACGAGCGGCGTGATTTCAGTCGGCAGGTTCTGCTCGGGTAGCCGCACCGAGGTGGCATAAGGGCCGATCGACGCCGCCATCCGGGAAATCTCGCGCACGGGTTTGAGGCCGCTGCGGATCGCGAGGATCCCAATGCCCAATGTGGCTAACATGAGAAGTGGGCTCACCCACATCGCATCAAATACGAACTCGCGCAAAAGCGATTTGATGAGAGAGTCGGATCCTTCCGTCCGCGCCACCGATATCCACATCGGGCCTGCGGCCGTCGGCAGCGCGACACTCAAGCCATAATAATTCTCGGAGCCAACCTCCTCGGGGCCAACCCCGCTGAGGCGGAAATAGCTGGGCTCATCCTTGGCCGGCGGCCATTTGGCGACGCGCTCGCCGAACTCGGCAGGGGAAGCCGCAATGAGCCGGCCATTGGCATCGCGGATGGCGAACAAATCATCTTCGGGTGCCGCCGCATAAGCGGCGGCAAGCTTCGCGGGCAAATCGAGGCGCGGTTGACCCGCACTGTCGGTGACAACGGCCCGCGCGAGATCCTCGGCACGCAACCCAAGTTCGCGGTCATTCAACGATCCCGCCGTGTCGTAGGCTTGATACACCAAAAGACCGGCCGCGATTGCGGCAGCGGCGACATACAAAATCGCAAGGCGCACCGCGAGGCGCAGTTGCAACGAGCGTAAGCCGCCAAAATTCATCCCTTCGTCTCGGCAAGCAAATAGCCTATTCCGCGCACGGTATGAATTTCCAGGCTTGCTCCGGCTTCTTGCAGCTTGCGCCGCAGGTGGTGCACATGCACCGGAACAGCATTTGATTCCAACTCCTCGTCGATGCCGTAGAGCTTCTCTTCGAGGATGCTCTTCGGTACGACCCGGCCCTGACGCCGCAGCAGGTGCTCCAAAATCGCTGCTTCACGACGAGGCAGTTGCAGCGGGATGCCAGAGATGCTGACGTCTCGACCAATGGTATCGAAGGCGATATTGCCCGCCCTCAGCGTGGTACCGAGCGCCGCTCCCGGACGGCGCAATAGCGCCTTTGTTCGAGCAATGAGCTCGCTCATGGCAAAAGGCTTCACAAGATAATCATCTGCCCCCGCATCCAGCCCGAGAACTCGCTGTTCCACGGCATCCCGCGCGGTGAGGATCAAGATCGGTATGTGATTTCCAGCAGGACGCAACTCAGCGAGCAGGTTGAGCCCATCGCCGTCGGGAAGCCCAAGATCGAGGATCGCGGCGTCGTAGGCGGTGTTTGCCAATGCTTCCCGCGCATCGCCCCGCAACCGTACAGTGTCCACGACAAACTCGGCTCGTTCCAGCGCGACTTTGATGAGCTCCGAAATTCGCGGCTCATCTTCGACGACCAGAAGACGCATGTGCGTACTCTTTCGAAAAACCGCCGCACTGCTTTCGGCTGACCTCGCCTGCGCGCGGCTGCTTCAACACATGCGAAGTTTAAGACAGTTTTAAGCCGCCTGGGATCGTGGACCTGGGCGCACTTTATCCAGAATCTCTCCAAACAACATACGCCTCTCGGACTTGTGACCGGCATCTATCGTCCCGCTCATTCCGCATAAATCTGCCTTAAACGAACCTCTGCAGCTTCGGCACGGGCGCGCGTCTGCCCACAAGAGAGGGATCGGCGCGCGCCTAAACCGATTTGACGATTGAAAACAGCATCGCAATCCTTCCCGATCAGCATCAGCACACCCATCCTCATGGCCGCAGATCCCCAATGAGCGAAACATATCCGTCCATGCGCGCAGTTTGGAATCCGTGGAAAGACCGGTGGAAAGAAGAGACAGCCAATGATGGTGCGTTACTCTTGGGTGGGCTACGTCGTTGCGATTGCGGCGCTGTCGCTGGTACCCGATCGGGCATTCTCTCAGACGCCGAGCTCCTCGTTGATGCAGCTCGAAAGCAAGATTCCGTTGGGCGATGTCAGCGGCCGGATCGATCACATGGCGGTCGATCTGCCCCGGCGACGTCTATTCGTGGCCGAGCTTGGTAACGATACCGTCGGAGTCGTCGATTTGAATGAGCAAAAGGTACAGCACGTCATTACCGGACTGAAGGAGCCGCAAGGTGTCGGTTACGTCCCATCGAGCGACACGCTTTTTGTCGCTAATGGCGGTGACGGGTCTGTGCTACTGTTCCGCGGCGCAGATTACGCAGCAGCGGGTAGAATCGATCTCGGCGATGATGCCGACAACATTCGTGTGGATAGCGCGTCCAACCGAGTGTTCGTCGGTTATGGAGGCGGCGCATTGGCGGTGATCGATCCCGCGACGAACGGCAAGATCGCCGACATTCCATTGCAGGCGCACCCCGAAAGTTTCCAGCTTGCCCGCTCTGACCGTCGCATCTTCGTGAACGTGCCGAAGGCGCGCGAGATCGCGGTCGTCGACCGCTTTACCAGCAAACAGACAGCGAGTTGGCCGATCGACAGTGGCAGCAATTTTCCAATGGCTCTGGATGAAAGTTCCGGGCGACTTTTTGTTGGGTTTCGGAATCCCCCGCAGCTTCGCGTGTTCTCCACGACGGAAGGCAGGGCCATTGCAGCCGTGGATGGGTGTGGCGATACCGACGACCTCTTCTTCGATGCGAAGCGCAAGCGCGTGTACCTCAGCTGCGGCGACGGATACTTGGATGTGTTCGAGGCGCAGGGGGACGGCTACCGCCGCTCAGCCCACATCCCGACGATAGCCGGCGCACGAACTTCGCTGTCTATTCCCGAACTCGACCGGCTTTTCGTCGCAGCTCGTGCCAATCCCGGCGAACCGGCCGCCCTCTGGGTATTTCACCCAGCACCGTAAGTTGAGGCGCAAATCGTCTGCCACTTGCCGACCAATGGGCAGAGCTGGCTGACAATTGCAGTCTCTCTGACGAGCCACGCTCGGCCGGCCTCGACTTACGGTGACCTTGCGATGGTAACATCGGAGGCCTCGCCGGCATCGTCGCCCTGAAATAACATACGCCTCTCGGACTTGTGACTGGCGCCGTTCATCTCGCCCAGTTCGGCATAAACCTGCCTTAACGAACCCTCCACAGCATCAGTGCGATCGCGCTCGTCTGCCCAGACGAAGGATCGGCACGTTGAACGAAGAAGCTTTGTCGGGAGTGCCGCTCAGCGGCCATCGCGCATTGGGCACATGAATGAAGGATCGATTACCCATGGCAAGAGGTGTTGTCGTTGTCTACTTCTCGCGATTCGGCAAGCCGCTGCAACGGCACCACAAAGTCGTGCTCGACTTGAACGCCAAGGCTATCGCAAAGATCAAGCGCTATGAGTTCGGGGGACACTACAATCCGGCATATGACTATTCCGGCCCGCTCTTCTTCGTACCAGACGACACCTTGCTGTTGGAAGAGGCATCATGTCTCGGGATCCATTCTCCGACTGATTTCTACGGCGGCGTTGTCCCCTGTCCTTTCGTGAAGACGAAAGCCATCACCCATAGCCTCATCGATCGTCACGCGGAGCGACCACTGGGCTGGTGCACGACTTTCGCTGAGCGCGTGCGGGAGATCGTGTTACCGGGCTTTACCGCATTCAGCAACCGCGATACGCGGATGGCGGCCCGACTCATGCTCATGCGCGGACCAATCCGTGTGAAGAAACCGCTCAGCGCGTCGGGAAGAGATCAGACGGTGGTTACGACTTTGAATGAGCTCGATGCCGTGCTGGAAAAAGTCAGCGCCGACGAAATGGCCACATATGGATTGGTGCTCGAAGAAAACTTGCGCCAGGTCAGGACGTTGAGCGTCGGGGAGGTCGCGGTCGGTGGCCTGAGGATCAGCTACCATGGGACGCAAAGAACCGTGGCGGACAACGATGGGCAGCCGGTTTACGGCGGATCCGATCTCGTGTGCGTGCGCGGCGGCTGGGAGAGTCTCGATGCACTCCCGATGTCGCCCGAGGTACGCGCCGCCGTGGTTGCAGCAAGAAGATACGATGCGGCGACGGAGGAGCTCCCAGGCTTCACGGCATCGCGGCGAAACTACGATGTCGCTCAGGGAATCGGCGCCGACGGTCGGCCACGATCAGGGGTGCTCGAGCCTTCGTGGCGCATTGGTGGCGCAAGCAGCGCCGAGCTCGTCGCATTGACAGCGTTCGCGCGGGACCCATCCTTAAAGGTCGTCCGCGCATCTCACGTCGAAGAATTCGGCACGGGCCGCCGAGCTCCCGCAGATTCGATCGTCGATTTTCAGAGCGACGATCCCGCGTGGGGCCCCCTGCTCCGATACACCATCGTGAAGCCACAAGATCAGCAGTTGCGTCAAAAAATCTGCGGCCAACGCGGGGGCACTTGGCGGGGCTTGGCGCCGCCCGTGATCCCGTCCGACGCCGACAGCCGTGTCATACGATTCCCATCGCGAACGGGTGCTTCATGCCGAAATCATCGGGGACAGGTCCCGATCGGTTATTCCGGGGCAGACAGCGGATCGGTCCCCGACCTCTCGAAATACGAATGCCCGGAAAGCGATGATGATTATCGGCATCGCATGGTCGTAAATGCCATTGCCCTGATTTTTGTCAGCCTGTTGAGCCTTGCGGGCTTATGGCTCGTCAATGCGATCGCGCATAGCTGAAGCGGAAGCATGCATCCAGTCCGACGCGGGATTTACCTCGGTAACCGCTTATTTGCCGAATTGAGGGAGCTGAAGTTCAGGCGCCTAGCTCGTCTAGTAAGTGTGACGCCAATAATAAGTGGGTTTGCGCTGCTGGTGAAATAGAGGCGGCCGGAATGGCTCCAGAACTTGACTCGTGCCACGGCCGCAGCGCGCCAAAAAAAGGCCGAGACCGACGGCGGCGACGATGACCAGTTCCACCGTGCCTACCTAAGAGGCGGCAACATAGATCTGAGACAGGTCTGTCGAGATGCTATGAGCGGTCATGGAATGCCCCCCCAACGGGCTGGTGTACCGAACCGCCGACGAGACGATGCATGACTCTCTCCTTGTCGGTACGCCCATCGAAGAGGAGAGCAAAGCGGTCTGCATTTAAGGCAAAATCAAACGGCGGCTTGTGCTGATCACAGATCGGTGACGTCGCTCCTTTGTATCGAGCATGCAAGTGTTCTAGGGCGGCGCCGAACGGATCACGGCCTGACTTTTTCGGCGGTTCCAAGTTAAAACGGCCGTGCCCGGTTTTCCTTTAAAACTGTCTTAAACAAGCGCCGCCAGCGTGAGGAGGGCTACTTGGGCAGTTGCGAAGGGAGATCGTCATGAAAATTGACAAGACACGCCTATGCACAATCGCGGTCGTCGCCATGGTCGCTGGCGGCAGCCTGCTAATTATCGGTTACCCGGGTTGGAACGCGACCGGCGAAGCAATCGCGGCGTCAGCGCAGGAGAAGACCCAGGCCCGTCAGTCTCTGAATGAGGTCATGAGTTTGCTTCGAGCAGTCGACACTGCGTATGCCTCAGGGAACGCGACTGAGGCCCAGACCAGATTTGATCAGGCGCGCGCCAATTGGAATAAGATCTCGCCACTGATCTCAGCGCGCGAAGCACGCGAGGCACAGTTGCTGTTCGACTCTCTTGGCAACCAATTGAAGAGCGGCGGGCCCGCTACCAAAGTGAAGTCGACCGTTAACGGCATGCTCGAGGAATTGCGTGAGGACATCCGGCGCGAACTGAGATAGGCGCTGCGTGCATCGCGGTCTAGTCTGGTTCGCCATCGTCGACCTGTGTCGGGCGTGGGTAAGATCGATTTTGGCCATGGCGGGGTTGGCGTTGGCCATCCTCGCCGTTGCGGTCTTCGCCTATCAGATCAGTCTCCGACAGGTTGAGGTTCGTGCCGAGTACGAAAAGGGAGGTGCCGCCACCTTCATCGCCGAAATTTCCGGCATTCCCGATGGCGATATCGACACCCTCGGAACCGCTGCACGATCGATCAGTGGGGTCAATTCCGTCGAAGCGCCTTATAACGGGGTCGATCTCGCTCTCAGTGGCGACATCTCGTTCGTCGTGTTTCAAAATGATCGGCAGCAGGAGTACCTCGGAGCGCGGACAAGCGTGATTGGCGTCGATCGGTCGTTCGATCCTGAGCGCGATTACTACGTCAACTTTCATCGCCTCGATCCGCAAGCGCCCCAATCGATTCTCGGCATCCCGCTCCTTCCAGCATCAGGAACGCTGCGGCCGCCGTCTCCGCAGGAGGCGTTAGTTTCCTCTAGCGTGACGGACTATGTCGGAGTGCGTCCAGGGGCGCAGGCGAGCATCGAACTCAGGTACACGGGCGTCATGCCCCCAATTGTCCGCCGCTTCGAAGGCGTGCAGTTGATTGGGACGTTCGAAGTGGTTGGTCCGGATCACGGCCGTTTCGACCCATTCTGGCAACTGCAAATACGAGGTGAGGAAGTGCTCACCGTGCACCGTCCCGATGCCAAGGACGGGATCAGCACGACGTTGCCGATCGTATTGAGTGCTGATGTCGTTCGCGATTTTCTGGCATCCGTCCGCGCGGAACTCCAGGCGCGGGGAGGTCCGCTCGCCCGACCGCCGTCCCGAGATCAGCTCGTCATAAGAGCGAATACGATAGGCGACGTGCCTGCCGTAGAGATAGCTGTGAAATCACTCTTGAGAGAGCGGCAGCTGACAGAAGATTGCGGCGGATCATCTCCTGGATCATTTTGCCTTAGGCTGCCGGAGCGCAACAACTTCCAGACTGCATTTCAGGAGCAGAGCAAGGTTGGTGCGGGCGGATCGTTCTTCATCGCTCTCCTGATTGCCCTCATCGCGGTAGGGACTGCGGGCCTGCAGGTACAAACTATCGTCACGCGGTGGCGAGAGTTCGGAGTGCTGCAGGCCATCGGCTTCTCGCCGGCTCAGATCGTGAGCTACTACGGTCTCCAACTCTGCTGGCTCCTTACCGGCGCAATCGCATTCGCGGCGATCGCATCGGTTGCGCTCACATCCGCGCCGAGCTCCTCTCTTCCATCCGTTGGCCTGGCGGCGGCCGTGTCGGTCGTAGTTGCAGGATTGGCCGCGCTCCCGGTTCTGCTATGGCCACTGTCGCGATCTCCAGCCGACCTAATCGGAGATCAAGCATGATCTGGAACAAGATCATATTCGGCGGGTTAGGACGACGCGGTTTCGAGGCAGTCGTTGCAAGCCTCGTCCTGGGCGCTGCCAGCGCACTCGTCGCAGGTTCGCTCATAGTCATCGAAGGCGGTCGGTACGCTCTGACGCAAGCTGAACGGGATGATCGTCCGGAAATCGTGCAAATACGCAGTCGTTTCAATCGCGCTCTGTTTGAGACACCACGCAGCGGCAACTTGCCACCGCTTACACTGCCAGTCTATGAGCCGCTGATCGAGCCTGAGCAACTCAGTTCGGCTACCGGTGACGCTACGATCGTTGCGCGCCAATCATTGTTCCGCAATGTGGTTTCGGGCGATCGATTCTTAAACGTCTACATCTTCGGAATTGACCCGGTCGCGGAAGCTCACGTGAGCAGCTTTTCGCTGATACGAGGCCGATTTCTTCGCCCTGACGACGGCGTGGTTGCGATACTGGATGACGCATCTGCCAGAGCGCTTGGTGTTGATCTTGGCAAGACTTTTCCTGTCCGCAAGGCAGACGGCGAAGATCTGGACCTGACCGTGGTAGGTATCATCGGGAAACTTGACCTGCGCAACGCGCCTCCTCGCACCGTCGAAGCACCAGCGCTCACGCAGGGCTCGAGCTTCGTGTCGAGCGGTGTGTTCGTCACCCTGCATACAAGTGAAACAATCTTCGGCCGTACGACATTGACGGATGCACTTGTGGTCGCTCGAACAACGACCGACGTGCCCTTCCTCGTCGACAGTCTCCGCGAAGCTTTTCGACTCGAACCGGGCGTGTTCGTCACCGAACGCTACAGCCAATTCAGCCGCAAGGTGCATGATTTTGTGCTGACCCTGACTTTGTTTACGCTTATCGGCGCAGCGACCGCGCTGTTGGCGGGTTTATTCGCGGCTAATCTCCTGCATGATGTCTACGCGGATCGGCGGCGCTACTATGCCACATTGATTGCGCTCGGAGTTTCTCCGGCGCGGGTGGCTCTTGCAGGCCTCAGTCTGGGATTGGCTGTGGCTTTCGCCGGCACCCTTACCGCCGTTCTTATGTCTGTATTCTTTCGGCCCGCGGAATTCGCTTTGCCATCGCTGATGGCCAATCTCGGGGCTATTGAACCAAGATTCGATTTGTCGGTTGCGGCAGCTATGGCCGCCATAGCGTTAGCAGCTGTTGCTCTCGGCATAAGTCCGACGTGGTGGCGATTACTTCGCCATCCCATGGCGACGGCTCTTTCAGAGAACGGTAGATAAGCATGTCGCCACTTGTCGCCGTGCAATGCGTTACGAAGAGCTACGGCCGCGGGTCAACAGCCGTCAAAGCTCTCGATAGTGTCTCGTTCGAGGCTCGCCTGGGCGAATTGGTCCAGCTGACCGGTCCATCAGGCGCCGGCAAAACCACGCTTCTGAATCTCATTTCCGCGCTCGATCGCCCTGACCGAGGGGAGATCCTTGTCGCGGGGGCGAACGTCACAAGCCTGTCGCTTGCAGAAGCAGCTAGGTATCGCAACGAGCAGGTTGGGATCGTTTTCCAATCTTATAATCTTCTTCCGCAGCTGACGGCCCTCGAAAACGTCCTAGTCCCAATGATCCCGAATGGGCGAATGGATCGGGATCGCGCGCTAGAACTCCTCGATGCTGTCGGACTCGCCGATCGAGGCGCGCACAGGCCGGCACAGTTGAGCGGTGGTGAACAGCAGCGCGTCGCAATTGCCAGAGCCCTGGCAAACGACCCAGTTCTTGTCCTGGCCGACGAGCCAACTGGAAATCTGGACGACGAGAATGCACGTAACGTAATGGCGTTGTTATGTCGCACATGCCGGGGCCGGGGCAACACTCTCATTATTGTGACGCATGACCGCGACATCATGCATACAGCCGATACGGTTTTTGAACTTCGGGGCGGGATTATTGCGAAAGTGAAGAGCAACTGCCACAAAGGAACGCCGGGCCCCAACGGTCATCCTGCAAACGATTCCCATTGCCGCCGATGACGGATGGGACCATCCATCGGCTTTTACGGTCGCTCGTTCTTGGCAGCGCATAACGAAACCCGCCCGCGCAAGCATCGCTAAGCCCAGCCGAAGCCGGACTTGGCAACGTTGCCCACGATTGGCGGGGCGGTGCTCATCTCCAAATCAGCGTCCGTAGGCCTACGATTACCGACAGAACGGCCGCGCAGAGAGTCCACCAAACGTAACGGCGAATTTCTTCTTCGCGAAGTTTGCGCGCTCGTGCCTGCTCGTGCAGCCAACGGACCGCCGTGTGAAATTTTGCCTCCGGATGCATGCCGGAGCCGCGAGCGGATAGTGGCGGCGTCACCCCCGTCTTGGATGCTTGCGGCTGCGATCGCACAGCGCATGGCGAAGCAAAAAGCGCCGTGGCCGCACTCGCAAGATGCAAGGATTGACGGCGGACCATCTTCATTTTGTCCTGCTCACGGAACTGCGCATACAGACACTCAGCCGGCCAGCCAGCGTTCGGTGGCCAGAGCGTGCCGCATGGCTCGGTTCGCGCGGTCGTAAGTACCCTGCCCAACAGGCCCACTATCAAGTGCTGCCAGGGCCGATGCAGCCAATTTCCAATGCAATTTGGCCTGGGTTTTGGGGGCGAGTGACTTCACGAATGCAATCGCCGCCTGGACCGTTCTGATCTCAGAGGGAAACTTCTGTGCCGGCCCCGCAGGCGTCTTTTTCAGTTTGATCGTCTTGAATGGACCTTCAGGCACGGTCGGTTAGCCCCCGCGACTAATCCATACCATGGCATGACCCATTCGGGTCAGATCGGCCGCTCACCGCGAAGCCCAAATGATCATCACGACATCGCACGGACCAGCTGTGCTGAGGAACGTGGAGCACACAGCTCATGCGACGATTTTTAGCTCGACTCCCCACAGGTCGAGGGCTTGTCGACGCTCCGAAACAAACTCGTGCCGCAAGGGGAGCGAGCCCAGGAATTACGCCTTATGGCAGAGTGCATATAGGTAACAGTCGCGGAGTGCATCGGGCAGCACTCAGATGTCAATCATTTCAGATGTCCGCGGCCGCGGTGTTCTGCAAACGTCACCTCTCATGTCAAATCGGACGCGCCTTCGATCCGCAGAATGAGAGGTTAGGGAACAGTACAGGGCAATTCCGCAGGCATCATGAAGCTAGTTTTGATCGCCCTAGGGCTGCTAGCGACCGCTGGAGTGGCCTACGCGGCCTGTATGCTCTGCTGAATCATGGAAACCAAAGAGCCTGGCTTACGGTGCGCAGTTTACGGTGCCGGCGGCAGTGTCAAGCCTCGACCCTCGTCCAGATCCGGCCGTAGTGCGAGGGGACTGTCAGTGCGGTCTGCCGCAAAGCGGCGACGTTCTTCAGATCAAGGTCGCCGCCATGCAGTTCCTCATGATAGTCGCCGGCGAGCGGGAACCAGAATGGGACGGTCTCGTCGGCGTCGCTCGTGTTGACGGCGACAAGCGTGTAGCGCGGACCCTCGTAGCGAGCGAAGAGCAGCACGCCGCGCAGTTGATAGCGTTCCCAATCGTTGAAGAAGAAATAGCCTCCGCCCCGGATGTGTCTGCGCTCTCGTCGAATGCGCAGGAGCTTGCGCACGAGGCCGACGATGGGCTGGCCGGAGCCATCGTAAAAATAATCCCAGCGCAGCGGCCGCAGTAGCGACACGCGTCCTGCCCCAAACTCGGGAAGGAAGTAGTTCTCGGCGAACTCCTCGCCCTGCCAGAGCATCGGGATTCCTTTGCTCATGAGAAGCGCAATGAGATAGGGCTGCAACATGTACCAGCGGTCGCGGTCGCCGTGCTGGAACAGCGGGTTCCCGGCTTCGTCAGGATTGCTGAGACCGAAGTTGCACAGGAAGCGCTCGTGGTCGTGATTCTCGATGTACTGCAGCGCTAGCTTGGGGATCACGTCGCCGTTGGCGCTCTCCTGATCCGGATAGCCGAACAGACCGAGGCACATGCCGAGATCGAAAAGCCGGCCGCGGTCACCGCGCGCGACGCTGCGCGCCGCGTCGAACGTACGGTTCTGCCAGGTGCAGTTGGAATAACTCGTGCGCAGGACGCCTTCGGGGTCTTCGAGCTGCTCGGCCATCTGCACCAGAGCGAGCGGCGCGCCGGGACCGGCGTCGAAGCGCTTCCAGTATGATTGCCCTTGCGCCAGCTTTGCCTTGGCGAGCTGGTAGGTCTCGTAGACGAGGCTGGCATAGCCGACGCCCATCGGGCCGTCCCAATAATTTGGCACGCAATCGTAGCGGAAACCGTCGACATGATAGGTATCGAGCCAATGGTGGTTGACAGTGAAAAAATGATCGCGCGTAAGCTGACGATTGTAGTCGGTGCTTTTGCCGAAGTTGCTGAAGTAGTCCTTCGCGAACGGTCCCATGAAGGGGTTCTCGCGGTACTGCAGCCGCTTGTACGCGTCGTAGTAAGGGAAATCCACGCCCGTGTGGCCGTAGACCACATCAACGATCACGGCGATGCCGTGTTGGTGGCAGATGTCGACGAGCCCCTGGAAATCCGAGCGCTTGCCGAAGCGTTCGTCGACTCCGAAATAGCCGATCGGCAGATAACCCCAGTCGACGGAACTCCCGACATTCGACAACGGCATGATTTCGACCGCATTGACGCCGAGATCCTTCAGGTAGGCGACGACGTGACGCACATGATCGAGGTCGCCGCCGAGCTCGGCGATGTCGATCTCATAGAGCATCAAGTCGGAGAGTGCCGGCGTACGCCATTCGGCTTCGCCAGCGCTCCAGACGTACGGCTGGTAACCGAGCGTGAAGGCCGAGAGCTTGCCGACGCCGAACTCTCGGGCAAAGGGATCGATGATCCAATCGAGCGTGCCGATGTTCGGGTTGCGGATGGTGTAGCGGTAGACGTAGCGGCCAGGACTGCCCCAAACCGAGCTCGGGACCGCGGGCGGCGCGCCCGCGATAGCCACCGTGGCGGACCAGAAGTCGCCGTAAGGTGCGCGCACACTGTGGGTGAGCGCAAACTCGCGCGGCGGCACGTCCTGCAGGAACTGGTCATCCTCGTGGATGATCTTCACCGCCACGGCATTCCCGTCGGCGGCCGAGACCCACGGCAGCCACAGGCCGAAGCTCACGACTCCGTTCGCCTCGACCGCGCCGAGCGTGCCGAGCGGGAGGAGGTTTAGGGTCACCATCTCACATTGCCTATTTAGCGATTGAGCAGCCTGCCCTTATTTTCTCTGGCAGGATTTCATGCCGATGTCGTACTCGCTCTTACATACCTTTGCAGAAAAATTTTGCGCGCCGACTTGTTATTGAGCGCGATACTGCTTGCAACTGCTCGATTGTTCAGCGCGTGCTCCAGTGGTGATGCTGCAAAAACTGAGTAGCACGAAGAGCAATACTCGTGTCGTTTGCATGACGATTTCCTCTAAGGGTATCTTGATGCCGCGTTTGGATTTTGTGGCCTACTTCACACAATCCATACAAATATCGGTTATGCTCAGTGGTAGCTGCTCCCGAGACACGTCTCGGTGTTTGCACAAAAAACGCTCCGAGATCGAAGGCACGATGAGAGCCGCGTCACTGCAAAGACGCAGAGCCGAACGCCTTCATCCTCGCGCGAACGGGTACGACCCTGAAACAGCATAGGGGGCTCAAATGCTGCCGCGCCTCAACCCCGATCCGAATGCTCTCGTTGATATCCAACAGACTGAGTTCTCCCACGACATGTTGGGTCGGTGGGTTTGCAGTACCTGGGCTGAAGTCAGCAACAACGGTGGTGACCCCTTCGATGTCATCGTTATCGGGGCCGGAATGTTCGGCGGTTACATCGCAGATAAGCTCTATCGCCGTGCCGAGAACATCGGACTTAGGATATTGGTAGTCGAAGCCGGCTCCTTTCTCCTGCCGACTCACGTCCAGAACCTCCCGCGGCTGGGATTGTTTGGGCCAACGGAGCAGGTCGTCAACGCCAATCAACCACCTCCGGGAAGCCCACTACTGCCGGGACAAGACCCCGGAACGCAGAATCTCGTGTGGGGGCATCCTTGGCACAGCAACCAGGCCTTCCCCGGTCTGGCCTATTGTTTTGGTGGGCGATCAATTTTCTGGGGCGGATGGTCACCAAAGCTGACCCCG